>ERZ1106943.7-NODE-7-length-260862-cov-5.894025_pt1 | contig 260862 bp, 236 predicted proteins | sample MGYA00403671_ERZ1106943 | MGnify/ENA primary metagenome ERZ1106943 (study PRJEB35170, sample SAMEA104062427) | human gut metagenome | biome: human gut; feature: human-associated habitat; material: faeces | place: Denmark | collected 2012-06-14 ...
GTGCAGCAGCAGTAAACATCGTTCCTAACAGCACAGGTGCTGCAAAAGCTATCGGCCTTGTAATTCCTGAGTTGAATGGTAAACTGATTGGTTCTGCTCAGCGTGTTCCTACACCTACAGGTTCTACAACAATTTTGACAGCTGTAGTTAAAGGAAAAGACATCACAGTAGATGGTATCAATGCCGCTATGAAAGCAGCAGCTACAGAGTCCTTCGGATACAATGAAGACGAAATCGTTTCTTCTGATATTGTAGGAATGAGATTTGGTTCTCTCTTCGATGCAACTCAGACAATGGTTTGCAAAGTTGACGATGACACATACGAAGTACAGGTTGTATCTTGGTATGATAACGAGAACTCTTATACAAGCCAGATGGTTCGTACAATCAAATACTTCAGCGAGTTAGCATAAGTCTTGATTTAGGACAAGGTTTGAAATTGATCCCAAAAAGGGTCCGGTCGGTTGGACCGGACCTTTTTTCATAGAAATAATTAAAATGGAGGTTTGTTATGTTAAATAAAAAATCAGTAGATGATATTAATGTAAAAGGTCAGCGCGTGTTAGTACGCTGTGACTTTAACGTACCGCTTCAGGATGGTAAAATTACAGATGAAAATCGTCTGGTAGCGGCACTTCCTACAATTAAGAAGTTGATTGCCGATGGCGGTAAAATTATTCTTTGCTCCCACCTTGGTAAGCCAAAAGGAGAGCCGAAACCGGAACTTTCTTTGGCACCGGTTGCTGTTCGCCTTTCTGAACTTTTGGGACAGGAAGTAAAATTCGCAGCAGATGATAACGTAGTTGGTGAAAATGCAAAAGCTGCTGTTGCTGCTATGAAAGATGGTGATGTAGTTCTTCTTGAGAATACGCGTTATCGTGCAGAAGAGACAAAGAACGAAGATAATTTCTCCAAAGAACTTGCTTCTTTGGCTGATGTTTTCGTAAACGACGCATTTGGTACTGCTCATAGAGCACACTGCTCAAATGTAGGTGTTACCAAATATGTAGATACAGCTGTTGTTGGTTACCTGATGCAGAAAGAAATTGATTTCCTTGGAAATGCAGTAAATAATCCGGAGAGACCATTTGTTGCAATCCTCGGTGGTGCCAAAGTTTCTTCCAAGATTCCGGTAATTGAGAACCTTTTGGATAAAGTAGATACTTTGATTATCGGTGGTGGAATGGCATATACATTTATGGCTGCTCATGGTGAGCCGGTTGGTAAATCTCTTTTGGAAGAGGATTACAAACAGTATGCACTCGACATGGAGAAAAAAGCAGAAGAAAAAGGTGTTAAACTTTTGATTCCTGTAGATAATGTAGTAGCAGATGATTTCTCAAACGATGCAAACTTTAAAGTTGTTGAGCGTGGTGGTATTCCGGATGACATGGAAGGTTTGGATATCGGACCTAAGACAAGTAAATTGTTTGCAGACGCAATCAAAGGCGCAAAGACAGTTGTTTGGAACGGACCGATGGGATGTTTTGAAATGCCAAACTTTGCAAAAGGAACGATTGCAGTTGCTCAGGCAATGGCAGATTTGAAAGACGCTACAACGATTATCGGTGGTGGTGATAGTGCTTCTGCTTGTAACAACCTTGGATTTGGTGACAAGATGACACATATTTCTACCGGTGGTGGTGCTTCTCTTGAGTTCTTGGAAGGAAAAGAACTTCCGGGTGTTGCAGCAGCAAACGACAAATAATTAAAGATAATGATTGGACTGTGGTGGTATTTTGTATGCCACCACAGAAATTTTTGGAGAAAAAAACAATAATTACACATTTAGTGCAGAGTGAGAAGATATTTGTATAAGGAGTGATATTTTATGTCAAGAAGAAGAATTATCGCAGGAAACTGGAAAATGAATAAAACACCAAGCGAGGCAGTTGCACTTGTAAACGAATTGCTTCCGTTGGTGAAAAATGATGATGTTGATGTTGTATTTTGTGTACCGGCAATTGACATTGTACCGGTTGTTGAGGCGGTAAAGGGAAGTAATGTAAATGTTGGGGCAGAAAACCTTTATTTTGAAGAAAACGGTGCTTATACCGGTGAAATTTCTCCGAACATGCTTGTAGATGCCGGAGTTAAATATGTCATTATCGGACATTCGGAGCGCAGAGAATATTTTGCAGAAACCGATGAAACGGTAAATAAAAAGGTTTTGAAAGCATTTGAACATGACATTACCCCAATTATCTGCTGTGGTGAGACATTGACTCAGAGAAAACAGGGTATTTATGTGGATTGGATTCGTATGCAGATTAAAATTGCATTCCAGAATGTAACGGCAGATCAGGCAAAAAAAGCAGTTATTGCTTATGAGCCAATCTGGGCAATTGGAACCGGTGAGACGGCAACAGCAGACCAGGCAGAAGAAGTATGTGCAGCAATTCGTGCTTGTATCGGTGAGATTTATGATGCAGCTACTGCAGATGCAATTCGTATTCAGTACGGCGGTTCTATGAATGCCAAGAATGCCGCAGAGCTTTTGGCAAAACCGGATATTGACGGCGGACTGATTGGCGGCGCTTCTTTGAAACCGGATTTTGGTCGGATTGTGAATGCATAACGCGAATGAACTCGGGAACTTGTTAAAAAGTGAAATAAACTATTGACAAGAACCGTTTCAGTATGTATAATATATCTTGTGTCTGTCAAAGAGATGGACACAAGATAAATGCGCGAGTGGCTCAGTTGGTAGAGCACAACCTTGCCAAGGTTGGGGCCGCGGGTTCGAGTCCCGTCTCGCGCTCTAATATAAAAAAGAGTGATTCCAAAAGGAATCGCTCTTTTTTACTTCGAGCCCTGCCGTGGCTCGAAGTTCGAGGCCTCGGCTGTCGCCTCGGTCGACTATACTGTTAGAAGTATTTCGACACCATTTTCTTCAATTGCTTTTAAGTCTTCTTCTAATGCATCGTCATCAGTAATAAGAACATCTAAAGCGTTAATAGGACAAATGCTTATAATAGAATCTGTGCCAATTTTGCTGGTAGGGTAAAGTCCATAAACTTTTTTTGCAGACGCAAGAAGAGTGTTATACAGACATAAATTTCTGGTTCGCTGGATGGATAATCCGAAGTCAGCACCACTTGCTTATGTGTAAAAAAACAGATGTCAATTCTTTAGGATTCCAGTAATTCCGTAGAAAAGCTTTGTGACTCGTGGGTTTTGAGTACGTCGGTATGAGGCACTGGTAGTTTCAGTGCCCATACCGTTACGCACTCAACGAGCGAGAGCGCCCACGAGACGCAAAGCGTTTCTACGGAATTACAGAAAACAAAAAAGTGCCAACGAACACTTGACACAAACCTTCACAAATACTCACTTTACAAAACCCTCAATTTGTGCTATTCTGTCTCGTATGAGCGGTATTCATAGGAAACTGCATCAGGTGATAATGTGTTGTCACGGACTACGGAGGTGATGACATGAAGATAGGAATTATAGGTGCCGGAAAGGTTGGCTGTTCGATTGGAAAATATCTGAAAGAGCATGATTTTTCGGTTGCCGGGTACTGTAGTAAATCAAAAAAAAGCGTGGAAGAGGCCGCGACTTTTACAAACACAAAAGCATATGATTCTCTGGCCGAGCTAGTGGCAGAGAGCACGATTCTTTTTCTTACCACGCCGGATGGTGCGTTGAAAAGTGTGTGGAACGAACTGAAAAAAGAATCAATACAAAATAAAATAGTATGCCATTTTAGTGGCTCATTATCATCCGATTTATTTTCAAATCGAGAGGAATACGGAGTATCTGCCGCATCCTTTCATCCTATGTATGCGTTCAGCAGCAAATTCACATCGTATGAACAATTGAATCATGTAATATTTACCGCCGAAGGGGATTCTCATGCCCTATCCGTTGTCGGAGACATTTTCCGAAAAGCGGGAAATAAAGTATGCGTCATGGAATCGGCGAAGAAAACAAGGTACCATGCATCGGCATCGATGATAAGCAATTTGATGATTGGCTTGTATGAGATGTCCATTCAGATGCTTATGGACTGTGGATTTTCGAGGGAAGATGCGGTGGAATTGACAACGCCGCTTGTGCAAAATAACATCAAAGCACTGCTTCATTCATCGCCGGAAGAAGCCTTAACCGGGCCGATTGAGAGAGGCGATACCGAAACGGTGAAAAAGCATTTATCCGTGTTGACTGAGGCAGAAAAAGAAGTTTATCTAAGACTTGGTGAAATGGTGTTAGAGATTGCCGGACGGAAAAATCCCGAGAGAGATTATCAAACGATGATTCAGTTATTAAATGATATGTGCAGGAATAGGAGGACACAATAAATGAAAAACACAGTAGTAACGATTCAGCAGATGAAGGAAAAAGGGGAAAAAATTTCAATGCTGACCGCATATGATTATTCGACAGCAAAACTGGAAGACGAAGCCGGAGTAAATACAATTTTGGTTGGTGATTCCTTAGGAAATGTAATTCTTGGTTATGAGGATACGATTTCAGTGACGATGGAAGATATGATTCACCATGGAGCAGCTGTAGCAAGAGGTGCAAAAAACGCACTTGTTGTTGTGGACATGCCGTTTATGTCATATCAGACATCCGTTTATGATGCGGTTGTCAATGCCGGACGTTTGATGAAAGAGGGACGTGCCGGTGCCGTGAAACTGGAAGGCGGAAAAGAAGTCTGTCCGCAGATTCAGGCAATTGTGGGTGCCGGAATTCCGGTCTGTGCACATCTTGGACTGACACCACAGTCGATTAACGCTTTTGGTGGATTTAAAGTTCAGGGTAAAACGGAAAAGGCAGCAAAGAAATTAATTGCGGATGCAATTGCTGTCGAAGAGGCCGGTGCATTTGCAGTTGTACTTGAGGGAATTCCAAGTAAACTTGCTAATCTTGTGACCGAGAAGTTAGATATTCCAACAATTGGAATCGGTGCCGGAAATGGATGTGACGGTCAGGTACTTGTTTACCAGGATATGCTTGGTATGTTTTCTGACTTTACACCAAAATTTGTAAAACGTTATGCAAACATTGGAGAAGTGATGAAAGAAGCGTTCCAGAAATATATGGAAGAAATCCAGAGCGGCGCTTTTCCATCCAGTGAGCATGAATACAAAATAGATGATGACATTATTGAGAAGTTGTACTAGGAGGAAAAAAAATGCAGATTGTATCAACCGTAGAAGAAGTAAGAAAACAGGTAAAGAAATGGAGAGAAGAAGGACTTTCCGTTGGTCTTGTTCCGACAATGGGTTATCTTCATGAGGGACATAAAAGTTTGATTGACAAGGCAGTTGAGCAGAATGACCGTGTCGTTGTCAGTGTTTTTGTAAATCCGATTCAGTTTGGACCAAATGAAGATTTGGCAACTTATCCGAGAGATTTGGAAAGAGATGCGGCGCTTTGTGAAAATGCCGGTGCAAATCTTATTTTCCATCCGGAACCGGAAAATATGTATGAAAGCGATTTTTGCAGTTTCATTGACATGGATGGACTTACGAAGGGATTGTGCGGTAAAACAAGACCGACACATTTCCGCGGTGTCTGCACAGTAGTTGGAAAATTATTTAACATTGTAGAGCCGGACCGCGCTTACTTTGGACAGAAGGATGCACAGCAGTTAGCAGTCATCCGCCGTATGGTAAGAGATTTGAATTTTAATCTCGAAGTCATTGGCTGCCCGATTATCCGTGAAGATGACGGTCTTGCAAAAAGTTCGAGAAACACTTATCTCTCAAAGGAGGAGAGAAAAGCCGCTGTTATTCTTCATAAAGGATTACTTCGTGGTGAGGAATTAGTGAAAGCCGGCGAAAAAAGTGCTGCCACCGTGAAACAGGCAATTACGGAAATCATTGAGTCGGAGCCACTTGCCAAAATTGATTATGTGGAAATTGTAAACTTTGATAATATTGAAACAATAGAAACGATTGACGGTTCCATTTTGGCTGCCGTAGCCGTTTACATTGGAAAAACAAGACTTATTGATAACTTTATTTACGAATCATAAGATTGGAGGATAAGCGTCATGACAATTCAGATGTTAAAAGGGAAAATACACCGTGCCAAAGTGGTTCAGGCAGAATTAAATTATGTTGGCAGTATTACGGTTGACCCGGTTTTAATGGAGGCGGCCGGCATTTACGAATATGAAAAAGTGCAGATTGTCGATGTAGAAAATGGAAGCCGTTTTGAGACTTACACGATTGCCGGGGAGCCGGGAAGTGGTATGATTTGCTTAAATGGGGCAGCTGCTAGAATGGTTCAGGTAGAAGACCACATTATTATTATGAGTTATTGCGATTTGACGCCTGAGGAAGCATTCAGCCATAAGCCAAAAGTCGTTTTCGTAGATGACAAAAACCAGATTAAACGTGTATCTTCTTATGAAAAACATGGTCAGTTGTCTGACTAAGAAGGGGGATTTTATGTTACAGGGAAAAACTATTGTGCTTGGTGTGACAGGCAGTATTGCCGCATACAAAATCGCAAATCTGACGAGTATGCTGACAAAACTTCACGCCGACGTACATGTTTTGATGACACAAAATGCAACCAATTTTATCAATCCGATTACGTTTGAGACGCTGACGAATCACAAATGCTTAGTCGATACGTTTGATAGAAACTTTAACTATAATATTGAGCATGTTTCGCTTGGCAACAAAGCGGATTTGGTTTTAGTTGCGCCGGCAAGTGCGAATATTATTGCGAAAATGGCAAATGGAATTGCAGATGATATGCTCAGTACAACGCTTCTTGCGTGCCGTTGTAAAAAATTGGTGGCACCAGCAATGAACACCAATATGTATGAGAATCCGATTACGCAGGCAAATCTTCAAAAATTGAGAGATTTCGGAATGGAGGTTATTGAACCGGCAACCGGACTTCTTGCGTGCAAAGTAGTCGGAAAGGGGAAAATGCCTTCAGAGGAAGTGCTGCTTTCTCATATTTTACAGGAAATCCAGTATGAACATGATATGGAAGGAAAACGGGTTTTAATTACAGCCGGACCGACGAGAGAGGCGATTGACCCGGTGCGTTATCTGACGAATCATTCGACCGGAAAGATGGGATATGCACTTGCTAAAACGGCAGCAAGACGCGGAGCCAAGGTTACACTGGTGAGCGGTCCGTGTGAACTGCCGGCGCCGCTTCATGTGGATGTTGTGCCGGTTGAGAGCGCAGCGGATATGTTTGAGGCAGTGAAAACACGTGCCAAAGAGCAGGATATTATCATCAAGGCAGCAGCTGTTGCCGATTATACGCCGATTACGGTAAATACAGAAAAGACGAAAAAGAAAGAGGGCGAAGCGTCGATTGCGCTGAAGCGGACAACGGATATTTTATCATGGCTCGGTGAACATAAAGAAAAAGGGCAGTTTTTGTGTGGCTTTTCCATGGAAACCGAAAATATGTTAGAAAACTCGAAAAAGAAATTAGAGAAGAAACACGCCGATATGATTGTGGCGAACAATCTGAAAGTTGCCGGTGCCGGATTTGGAACGGATACAAATGTCGTTACTTTGATTACGAAAGAGGGGGCAAAAGAGCTTCCAATCCAGACAAAGGATGAGGTTTCTTACGAGATTTTGAATGAAATTATGAATAAAATGGCTTAAAACTGCATAAGATAGTAAGGACGGTATGTGATGACGAGGATACCATAAATTGACAACCACAATAAGATGTGGTATACTCATATGCGTATGCTATATATCGTGTTTTAAGAACGGAGGGATATCTTATGGTAAGAGCCAGTGTTGGCAGTGTCCGGCGTGCCGTAGCGGAGCATGTAGGAAGTAAAGTAAAGGTTCGGAGTAATCTGGGAAGACACAAATATGATGTAACCGAAGGTGTGATTACGGAAACATATCCCTGCATCTTTCTTGTGCAGGTGAAAAACGCGGAAGAGAATAGCTACCAAACGGTATCATACAGTTACACGGATGTCATTACAAAGGACGTACAATTAACTCTGTGCTAGTAGAGGGAGAACTAATAAATGGAGAAATCCGGTTTATTAGTTCTTTTTTTGTTTCGCAGGAATATATATTGTAAGAGACAACTACGAAACAAGGAGGCCAAACGATTGAACCTGATTACAAAGCGAGTTCATATGAACCGGTGTAACGGCAGGGAAGTTAAGCAGCTTACACTTGACCGCGATTTCAATGTGCCGGATGCCAGACCGGATGCGTTACAGATAATGAAAGAACAGGGAGAGGTACAGATAGAGGAAGTTCATATGATGGAGGGAAAGGCAAGTGTAAAAGGACTTTTGCATTTCCAGATTTTATATGCATCGGATGGGGATATTCCGGTGAGTGAGATGACAGGGACAATTCCTTTTGAGGAAACTATTCCCCTGCCACAGGCAAAGGCCGAGGATGAAATTTCGGTGCAGGCGGAGATTGGCGACTTAAAAAGTGAGTTAATTAATTCCAGAAAATTAGGAATGAAAGCAATTGTTGTACTTAATGTGACGGCAGGAAGCGTTTGCGATGGTGAGGGAGCCATTGACATTGAAGGTGGAGAAGATATTTATACCAAAAAAAGAACGGCAGAAGTTTCCTATCTGGTTTTTAGTAAAAAAGATACGCTGCGGGTACGGGATGAGTGGAAAATTCCCGGAACGAAAGACGCAATGCAGCGGATTTTGTACTCGGATGTTTGCATTGGGGAACTAAACACAAGGATGGAAGAAGAAAAACTTCTTGTCGAAGGGCAGGCAAATGTTTTCGTTATTTATCTGGGCGAGGGAGAAAATCCTTCCATTAATTATTTTGAAAACACACTGCCGATTGAGGGGCATATTGACTGCCACGGCTGCAATGCGGACATGGTCGAACAGGTGACAGCCTCCATTCACAGCAGAGATTTAGGTGTGAAAGAAGATGAAGATGGCGAATTACGTGTGCTGGAAGTCGAAGTTGTATTTGCATTTGATATGAAAGTGTACGGTCAGGAAAAAATTGACCTTCTCACGGATTTTTATTCGCTAAAAGAAAAGTGCGAACCGGTTTATGAGCCATCCTATTTTGAAAACCTGAAAATTCATAATAAAAGCAAATGCCGATTTACCGGTATGGTAACGGCGGGTGAATTTGCGCCGCTGCAAATATGGAATGTAAGCGGTTCTCTGTTTATTGACCATAAAGAACAGAAAGAAGAAGGGTTATTGGTAAGAGGGGCACTTTTGGTAAGTGTGTTATACCAGACCGGGGATGAAAGGGTTCCGCTCGCGACGGCAAAGGGTACGATTCCATTTGAGCAGTTGTTAGAGGCAAACGGTCTTACGAACAACAGCCATATCAATCTCCATGGTATGTTAGAGCAGGTAAGTGCTTCTCTCACCGGAGAAAAAGAGATTGAAATTAAGGCAGTTGCCGCGCTGGATTTACTTGTATTTGACCGGATGGAAGAACCAATTGTTTCCGGATATGAAAGTGAGGAAGTGGACTGGGATGCCTTCCGCAGTGCGCCCGGTATGGTCGGCTACGTGGTACAGGAAAAAGAAACTCTCTGGGATATTGCGAAAAAGTTTTTTACAACCGTCGAGGCAATTATGGAAGTCAACCAAAAAGAAACCGAACAGGTACAAACAGGCGATATGATTTTAATTCTAAAAGAAGTATCTTAAAAGAAAGAAGCACCCATCAGCTCGTATTGTCCGGTATGCTCTGCATCCGGCGGACGAATTGGTGAGTGCTCCTTATCATAAGATATCAAAGATATCGGGTTTTTATGCATCTGTTTCGGAAGTTGTGCCATCGCGCCATGCTTCCATTTTTTTAACGGCAGCATCAATTGTCTTCTGACAAATGTCAGGGAGTTTATCACCCCATGCTTCGGTTGCTTCATCAAATCCCTTTTTGATGGCAGCAATCAAAGTATCTGCCTTGGATGTATCTCCACCGCTCAATGCCTGAGCCATGGAAACGAGACGATCACTTGTCTGTTCAACACCCCAGTAACCATCATCAGCAATGTCTTTCTGTGCCTGTTCAATGGTAGCAGGGTCTGCCTGAATGTCTTTGAACAAATCAGCAAGTTTGGTATACTTTCCTGCCTGTTTGCCAAGAAGTTTTGTTACCAGATTCTGAAGTTGTTCATTTTTTGTTGACAATTCTTTTTTCATGGTGGCAACAACAGAAGAATAATCTTTTATCTTGTTTGATTTGTCATCTGTTTTGCTTGAAGTTTCATATACAACACCAATGTCTTTTGCATCCGCAGTGTTTGTTGCCTGGGAAACTTTTGTTTTTGCTGTTGTCTGTGGCGTCGTATAAGAACTGTTTGCACTTGTAATTCCATTTACACTCATAAGGTTCCATCCTTTCTGTGCCTGTGGCACGCTGCATTCTATGTTCTCTACTTTACATATCGGCAGATTAAAGAGAATAGTTTAGTGTATTCAAAAAATTATCGGTACAAATCCGTCACAAAGACAAAACACCGGTAAGGGAGTTCACGGCATTTCTCCTTGGCAGCCATTGCTTTGTCTTTATCATCAAAAATACCGAATACCGTTGGTCCGCTTCCGCTCATTAAAGAACCCAGTGCACCATTTTGCAGCATACATTCTTTGATGGCGGCAATCTGTGGATAGGCGGGAATCGTTACGGACTCCAAAACATTTCCAATCTGGTTACTCAGTGAAAGAAGGTCGCGCTTTTTCATCGAAGCTAACATGCCATCAATATCCGGATGATTTGTGTGTTCATCGAGTACAAGATTGGTATACACCCATTTTGTGGAAACGTGGATGTTTGGTTTGGCAATTAGAATATAGCAGGAAGGCATCGCCGGAATGGTTGATAGTTTTTCACCGATTCCTTCGGAAAGAGCGGTTCCTTTTAAAATGCAGTAAGGAATATCTGCGCCCAATTTCACACCACGCTTCATCAGGTGTCGTTTGCTAAGTCCCAGTCCATATAAGTCATTGATGGCAAGCATACACGATGCGGCATCGGTACTTCCCCCTGCCATACCGGCGGCAACCGGAATCCGCTTGTCAAGTTTGATATCAAGTCCGCCCTCCAAATGGAATTCGTCCATCAGACGTTTGGCGCTTTGATAGACAAGATTATCTTCATTTACCGGAAGATAGGAAAGGTTTGTTGTCAATTTAATCCCCGGCTCTTTCGTCTTTGTGAGTGTCAGTCGGTCAAACAGGCGGATGCTCTGCATAATCATTTTTACTTCGTGGTAGCCATCTTCGCGGCGTCTAATGACATCCAGCCCAATATTAATTTTTGCCGGTGCATTTATCCAAATCGAATCCATTTCATTTCTCCCTTCTGCTTTTGTAAAGAGTGTACCATAAATTCATTTTCCTGCAAAGTGTATAAATAGAAAAGATTCGTCAATGCTATGATTAGACAATATGAAATCAGGAGGAAATAAAAATGACAGGAAAGAAAAAGTGGATTGCGATTGCGGGATTGTTTGTGGTGACGTTTGTTCTCATGTTTTTTTATGCAAGACAGATGAGACAAAACCGAATGCAGAAAGATATTGCGAAGGAAATTCTGCGGCTTCACGTGGTTGCCAACAGCGACAGCAAAAAAGACCAGGCATTGAAAATGGAAGTAAAAGAGGCGGTTGTTACATATCTGCGTGGCGTGATGCAGGACGCAGAAAGTGTGGATGAGGCGCGTATACAAATTCAGAAAAGGCTTCCGGAGATTGAAGCGGTTGCGAAGGAGAAAATGCAGCAAAAGGGCTATTCTTATGATGCGGATGCCACGCTCTCGTCCTGCTACTTTCCGGTGAAAACATATGGCGATATGATTTTTCCGGCGGGCGAGTATGAGGCACTGAAAGTAAATTTGGGAAAAAGTGCGGGAAAAAACTGGTGGTGTGTGATGTATCCGACGCTGTGTTTTGTGGACTCCACATACCAGATTGTGCCGGGAGAATCCAAGGAAAAATTAAAGAAATGTTTGACGGAAGAGGAGTACAATTCACTGCTTGATGGGGAAAATGGTATCGAAACTTCTTCTTTGTTCATAGAATGGATTAGGAATATTCTTTTTTCTTGAAAAAAAAGGGGTTCCGTGATAAAGTATAGGAGGTGTCATGTACTTTTATTAGGTATATGAAAAAGTTACCGGCAGGGTGAAATACCCGGAAAGGGGTTCCTATGAAAAAGAGGGTAGCAGTGATTTTTGGTGGACAGTCATCGGAGCATGATGTGTCCTGTGTTTCCGCAGCAAATGTAATTGACGGACTGCGGGAAGATAAATATGATATTTACCGAATTGGTATTACGAAAGAGGGCAAATGGCTTTTTGTGGAAGATACCGATTCGATTCGAGATGGTTCATGGGTAGAGGGTACGGTGACAGCAGTGATTTCGCCGGATCATGGAAAGAAAGGAATCTGGAAAGTAACGGGAAATGATGTGGAAGTGATTCCGATTGATGTGGCTTTTCCGGTTCTGCATGGTAAGTTTGGAGAAGATGGAACGATTCAGGGTCTTTTTGAACTGGCGGGAATTCCGTATGTGGGATGTGATGTTTTAGCATCCGCTGCAAGTATGGATAAGATTTCAACAAAGATTTTTGCCGACCGCATCGGTGTCCGCCAGGCAGCTTATGTGGCAGATACCGCAAGAGATTTGAGTGAAAAAGAAGAGACAATTGCAAAGGTAGAAGAGAAACTGGGATATCCGGTTTTTGTAAAGCCATCCAATGCCGGTTCTTCACAGGGTGTCAGCAAGGCACATAACAGAGAAGAGTTAGAAAAAGCGCTGGCACTTGCGAAAAAACATGACCATCGTGTATTGATTGAGGAAACGATTATCGGACGAGAAGTGGAGTGTGCAGTTTTAGGCGGACAAAATCCAAAAGCTTCGCCGGTTGGTGAGATTTTGGCGGCAGCAGAGTTTTATGATTTTGATGCCAAGTATAACAATGCGGAATCGAAGACGGTAATTGACCCGGATTTGCCGGATGAAGTGAAGGAGAAAATCCGGACAAATGCAGTAGCGGTATTTCGCGCCGTGGGCGGTTTTGGATTATCGCGTGTTGACTTCTTTGTGGAGCAGGGAACGAACGAAGTGATTTTCAATGAAATTAATACACTTCCGGGATTTACCAACATCAGTATGTATCCGATGCTTTGGAAGGCAGCAGGGTTTGAGAAAGAAGAATTGTTAGATCAGATTATTGCACTTGCATTTGAAAGATAAGGAGTCAGAACATGACAAAAGAGGTTAAACTTAGAATCTGCGGCATGCATATGCACGGCGAAGACGGCGACCGCGATGATGTGGAAGTGATTTCTGTTGGGCAGATGTGTGAGAGAGATGGATTTGCATGGATTACCTATGAGGAAGTTGTGGAAGAGGAAGAAAATGGACTTGTCTCCGTTGTGAAAAATCTGGTGAAATACAAAGACGGCCAGTTAGAGATTATCAAGCATGGTCCGGCGGAAAGCCATATGGTGTTTGTGCCAAATGAGACGACGTATTCATATTATTCGACGCCGGTCGGGGAGCTGGAGATTGCGCTTAGCACGAAATCGCTCCAGAAGATACTCACCGAGCGGGGATTTCATTTGAAGTTAGATTATGATTTGGAACTGAACCAGACATTTTTGTCTAACTGCAATGTAGATATTTTCATTGAAGAATAAAGGAGGAGTTGTGTGAGTAAATTACATTTTACGAAAATGCACGGAACCGGCAATGATTATGTTTATGTAAATTTATTTACAGAACAGGTAGACGATGCATCCAAACTGGCGGTTTTTGTGAGCGACAGACATTTTGGAATTGGTTCCGATGGCTTGATTCTGATTGCACCGTCTAAAACTGCGGACTGTCGTATGATTATGTATAATGCAGACGGCTCGGAAGGTGCGATGTGTGGAAACGGGATTCGCTGTGTCGCAAAGTATGCGTATGAGCATGGAATAGTTCATTCAGATGAGATTACGATTGAAACAAAGAGCGGCATAAAAGCATTAAAACTTACCGTGGAAAACGGATTGGTTACTTACATAACGGTAAATATGGGACAGGCGGTATTGGAACCTGCAAAGATTCCGGTATCAGCAGATGGCGATACATTTGTTGCTAGAAAACTTGTGGTTGACGGAAAAGAGTATGAAGCCACTTGTGTTTCAATGGGAAATCCACACTGTGTGATTTTTACAGAGGGAATTGATGATTTAGATTTGGAAAAAATTGGACCATCTTTTGAAAACCACGAGTTATTTCCGGACCGGATTAACACAGAGTTTGTTGAGGTAATCGATGACCACACGATAAAGATGCGGGTGTGGGAACGCGGTTCCGGGGAGACGATTTCCTGCGGAACGGGCACATGTGCATCGGTTGTAGCGGCTGTTTTGAACGGCTTTTGCAAACGGGGAGAAGAAGTTGAGGTACAGATTCGCGGGGGTAAACTATATGACACGTATTTAGCCAATGGCGAAGTACAGATGAAAGGACCGGCAACGACGGTTTTTGATGGAGAGATTGACGTATGAGATATATCAGTATTGACAGTGCACAGCCCGGAATGATTGTTGGGAAATCCATTTACAATGAACAGGGCAGTATTTTAGTGAATTACCGGGTTAAATTGACTGAACGGTTAATTTCAAGAATGCGTGATATAGGCTTGGCGGGGTTGTATATTGAAGATGAGTTATCATCAGATATTACAGTAGAAGATTTGATTAGTGATGAATTGGGTGTAAAGGCGACTAAGGCGTTGACAAAACTTGATATTGATGCCGCACTTAAGGTGGCAAGTGACATCACAGAAGAGTTAAGTTTAAATGGTGATATTAATGTCAACTTAATCAGTATGCGGACAAACTCAGATTATACTTACAAACATTCGGTAAATGTAGCAGTTTTGTCGGTGCTCACAGGTATCGGTATCGGATTAAAAAAGTCGATTCTGAAGGAACTTTCGGCAGCAGGGCTTTTGCATGATATCGGAAAACTTAATTTGCCGCTTGATTTATTGGAAAAGGCAGGTCCGCTTTCTGAGGAAGAGTATAAGACAATGAAAACGCACTCAGAGCTTGGCTATGAAAGACTCAAAGAGAACATTAACATCAGTTCCAAGACGAAAATGGGTGTTTATATGCACCATGAAAATGTAAACGGTTCCGGTTATCCACTGGGACTGCGCGGCGACCAGATTTATATGTTTGCAAAAATTATTCACATTGCGGATGTTTATGATGCGATTACAAGTGAGCGTCCTTATAAAAAAGCGCAGTCGCCAAAAGAAGCCATTGAGTTTTTGATGAACAATGCAGGAAAAATGTTCCAGCCGGAATATGTAAAGGCATTCATTACTTACATACCGGTTTATCCAAAAGGACGTAACGTGATATTGTCGGATGGTAACGTTGCGGTCGTGGTAGAAAATCGCCAGTACCATACGCTCTACCCGGTTGTGCGCCGGTTGTCCGATGGTGAAACGATTGATTTGGCAGAACAAAATGAGAATCTTAGTGAGCCACTTTCGATTTTGGATTTTGAGAGGTAATAAAAAAAGACCCGGGTTCAAAGCGGGATATTTGCGAAGCAAATATAGCTTTGAACCCGGTTTCTTTTTTTATTAGAGAAGGGGGAAGGGAGGGTATTTGAAAAGGGAGTTGACAATGTGCGAAATATGATGTATGTTATGTGCATGATAAAACATTAAAGACGGACTGGCATTGGGTAAATTATATAAAGATGCGATGCAGGTATTGCTGTCAGTGGCAGAAAATGAAACTTGAAGAATGGATTCATACAAAACGGACATAATGGGAAAGTATTGGTTTATAGAGGAGGTGGTTTTTAATGGATATAAAGCAGTTAATTGGTGAAACCACGTATTATGACAAGAAGCTTGCGCTAGAGACAAAAAGACCTAAAAGCTGGTGTAAAAGTATCAGTGCATTTGCAAATTGTTTTGGTGGCAAGCTGGTATTCGGTGTAGCAGATGATGATGAGTTGGTGGGGCTTGCTAATGCAGAAGAAGATGCAGAAAAAATTAGTGAGGCAATTAAAATACATTTAAATCCTATACCAGATGTTAAACTTTCTTTTCAAAAAGATGGAGCAAAGACGTTTATTATTGTAGAAGTAATGAAAGGACAGCAGACGCCATATTATTATGATGGAGATGGGCAGCTTGTTGCATTTATGCGCATAGGAAATGAAAGTGTTCCAGCTACACCGTCCCAGTTAAGAGAGTTAGTACTTCGTGGAAGTGGAGAAAGCTATGATAGTCTGAAATCAAGATATGATTTTAGTGATATGTCTTTTACAAAATTAAAATCGGTATATAAGAAGAGAACAGGAAATACATTTGATGATACAGATTATGAATCTTTTGGTTTGGTTGATGAAAATGGAAATCTTACCAATGCAGGTGCACTTTTGGCAGATGAATCTCCAGTGCGTCACTCTAGATTGTTTTGCACAAGATGGAATGGATTAACTAAGGCATCAGGAATAGTGGATGCACTTGATGATAAGGAATATTCAGGAAGCCTTGTAACTTTATTGCAGTCCGGAACGGAATTCATTAGAAATAATTCAAAGAAGGCATGGCGGAAGGTGGATGATGGCAGAATAGATATGCCTGATTATCCGGAGCGAGCAGTGCTTGAAGGTTTAGTAAATGCTCTGATTCATCGAAGTTATACGGATATAGGAAGTGAAGTTCATATAGATATGTTCGATGATAGAATAGAAATATATTCACCGGGAGGAATGGTAAGTGGTATATCTTTAAAAGGAAAAGATATGTTGAAGATTCCTTCAAAACGAAGGAATCCAATTTTAGCTGATATTTTCAGTCGTTTAAAATACATGGAACGTAGAGGCAGTGGTTTTAAGAAAATTTTGGCAGACTACGAGGAACAGGTAGAATTTGATGAGACGAAGATGCCAGTCTTTGAAGCAGATTATGATGATTTTACATTGACTTTGTATAATTTGAATTATGTCGCTAATTATTTGGCAGAGACTAATGGAGTTGAAGATGGCACTCAAGACGGCACTCAAGGTGGCACTCAAGGTGGCACTCAAGAAAATATACAGACCCAAATTTTTGATATGATAAAAGAAAACGAAAAAATTTCTACATCCGATATTGCCATAAAGCTTGGTATCAGCGTAAGAACAGTAAAAAGAAGAATAAAACAAATGCCAAATGTGTCATATATTGGAAGTGGTTACAGCGGTCACTGGGAGATAGAAAAATAATAAATGGAGGTCATACTTATAAAGTATGACCTCCATAAAAATTTACCGCTCCTCTTTTTTTGAATCTATTTTTGTTTGAGCATCCGTTATATCTTCTAAATAGTTATCCATTTTTTCATCATATTCTTTGTAATTATACCCATAACTTTCTTCCATTTTATACATATTAGTAACCGTTTCATGTGTACTAGAAATTATTTTTTTTAACTCTAATATATTTTTGTTCTTGGACTTAATACGAGCTAGTTTTGCATATAAATCTTTTTCTTTTCCGACATCTTCTACACATTCATCTAATAAACTTTCAACATAACTGCTACTACTACCTTGTTGGATTAAAGAATGGGGAAGGGAGGGTTCTTGAAAAGGGAGTTGACAAAAAACAACTTCCCCCTGTTACAAGCTTCTCTTTCCCTTATCCGCAAGCAGAAACATAGAAAAAGTAGCAAGCTATATTTGCGTTAGCAAATATAGCTTGCTACTTTTTCTATGTTTCTGCAATTTCTATCTTTCTGCGATATTTATCTTCCTGCCTTTTTCAATGCCTTCAATTTACTTCTTTGCCAGAATCCGAGTTTTTCTTCCGGATTGTCAAGCACGTTACGTCCTTTGACGCCCATAATGTAAATTCCGCTGATGACAACTTTTAATTCTTTCTTTACCGGGAGAACCGGGAAGATTTTTTCGTCGCACATCAAAGACATTACTTTTGGTCCGATTTTAGCTTTGACAATCGGTACTTTTGAGCCACGGAGATATTTCGGTGTGTTTTCCAAAACCATCTTTGGAAGACCGGAATCTTTTAATTTCATCCGCTTTTTGTCAATGACAAGAATGGTTGCTGTCTGGGATGCGGCCTGCATCTGTGCCTGCGATTCGTCCTGCTTCTTCTGCATTTTTTTGCCTAAGAAGTAAAGAACGACCATGACAACAACTAATACAATGGCAACAATTGCTAAAATAGTTAAAAAAATATGCATGGTTTGCGATTCCTCCACTTCATAAAAATTTCAAACTGGAACTATTCTATCATGGAATGGGAAAAAAAGAAAGGTTTAGCTGATTTTTTTTCGATTTTCCTCATACATTTCCTCAATAATTCCACGTACGTAAACGCCGAGGTGTTTTTTGGTTTCCTTATCCAGCTCTTCCGGATAAATTGGTTTTCCGTATTCAATCAGGATTTTTCCCTTTTTAATCCAAGGCAGATTATTTTCAAAAATATTTTCGGTGTTGCATAAGCAGACCGGGATAATCGGACATTTTCCCTTGGTGGCAATCTTCATACTGCCTTCTTTAAATTCAAGCAGTGTATCGGTTGCATTTCGGGTTCCCTCTGGTGCAATGTAAATGGAATAGCCGTTTTTTACGAGTGTGATGGCAGATAAAATAATCTGCAGATTCTGTTTTACATCACCACGGTCCATAAACAGACAATTTAAAAAATACATCCACTGTGCGACACAAGGCATTTTCTTAATTTCCATTTTCGAAATAAAAGCGGTCTGATTCGGAACCGTTGCGTAAGCTAAAATGATGTCATAAAAGCTGCGGTGGTTGGCGGCATACATTACCGGTGTGTCTTTCGGAATATTTTCTACGCCAATAATGGTCTTTTTGCAGCCCGAAACAAACATTACAAGATTAAACGCTCCCTTAACAATGACTTGTGCGATGTGGGCTGCCGCACGTGGGCTGATAAGCCGCACAATTGCTTCAATTAGGTACATTGGAAGGCTTAAAATCGTAATAATAACATATAAAATTAAAATAATAATGGTTCTCATACAAGTACCCCTTTTCTATTGATTTGGTGCTGGAGACGACGGTGAGGTTTCATATTCATCGGGATTCTCCACATCGACTTTCGGTGTGTTTTCATCCGCTTTTTGGTTGACACCATATAATTCCTCAAGTGTCAGCTTATTCTTTTTTAAGTAACTGGCATAGCTGACGCCGACATAGCGAATGTGCCATGGTTCGTAAGAATAGCCGGTAAGTTTTGTTTTTCCTTTCGGATAGCGGATAATATAGCCGTATTTGTGAGCATTTTTGGCGAGCCATCTGCCCTCTTTGGTAGAGCCAAAACGCTCGGTCAATAAGCAGTCTACCGAATTGGCGGAAACATCAATTGTAAGACCTGTCTGATGTTCGCTGCTGCCGGGTTTTGCGGATAAAGAATCCGTCGCTTTTTTTCCATGCAGTGCAACGTTTCTTGAGTAAATGGATTTCTGGCGTTCATACGAACGGTAGCCCGAAACACCATATAAAATAATGCCCTTTTTCTCGGCGGCACGAAACATTTTTGACAGTGCTTTGGATGCAACACGCCGCATTTTTCGTTTGTCGTCGTGTGAGTTCGAACTGAATCGAACGGAAATCTCGACCAAATCTTTTGGTACATAGGTCGATGGCAGCAGATAGTCGCGGCTTACAAGTGCCGTGTAACTGCCGGGTACTACATCTAAGGGAACCGTAACATTGTTTGTTGTAATGCTCTCAAGGTTTGAGGGAAGTAAAGGTGGCTCAGTCGGTTCCGGTTTTGTCGCAGATGGTGTTGTCACACGGGGCGTGGAAATGGAATCGGACGTTGTTTGTATGTGCGTCTGTCTCCAGTAATAAATTCCTGCCACGGTGACAAAGAATACTGCGAAAATCAAAAGTATTCGCTTCATAAGTGTCTCTATCCTCAAATAACTGAATATTATCGTGTAAGCACGAAATTTTTATCCTAATATTACGATTATACCCTTATAAAGCGTAAAAATCAATGCCCGAAAATGTTTTTAGAACAGTGAATGGTTCATTTTTTTTAGTGCTCCATATAAAAGCATACCAAGTAAATAACAGGAAATAATTTCTCCTGCGCCAACGGTTGCTATCATAAAAGGAAATGCATCTGTGGCACCATAGGCGTAACGAAGGACAAATGGCACGATAATCATATTGGAAACAATTGGCGGAATTGGCACCAGCCATGTATGGCGGCGAAGTGCATACGAGCCGAGGGCACCGATTAAGGTAGCAACGCTTCCGAAAATAATATCGAGAAGAACACACCCGGTCAGGGTATTGCTCAATAGACATCCGATGACAAGTCCCGGAATTGCTGCCGGTGTAAAGGCTGGCAGTATGGTTAATGCTTCGGAAACACGAACTTGAATAACGCCGCTTGCAAAGGCGCTGAATACATAAGTCAACACGACATAGAGGGCAGCGATAACGGCTGCCTGACAGATAAATACTAATTTTTTGCTTTTCATTTTTTCTCTCCTTAGTTTTGTTTAATGAGTGGATGGTTTCGAACACTCAGTCAAAGCAGACCAATTTCTTACTAGGCATTGGCTGCTTTTTCAGCCTCATAGGCTTCTCTGACTGCATGAGCCAGCTGGTCGCCGCAGGAAGTGCCTTTAAATCCACATTGGATGCCGGATAATTTGTTTGAAATTTCATCTACGGTTAATCCATCAACCAGTGCAGGAATGGCTTTCAAATTTCCATCACAGCCACCATAAAACTTTACATTTGTGATAACGTCACCATTAATTTCCAAATCAATCTGTTTGGAACAAGTACCTTTTGTATAATAGGTGTAATTCATTATCCTTCCCTCCTTTCCTTTGCTCTACATTGTAGCGAAAATATGCTTGTTTGTCAAAGGAAAAAGCGGTATAATATGTTTGGGTGATAACGTGAAAATTCCTGAACAGGTAAAATCGATTATTGAGACATTAGAAGAAAATGGTTACGAGGCATATGCCGTGGGAGGCTGTGTCCGCGACACACTTTTGGGGCGCGTACCGGATGACTGGGATATTACAACGTCTGCGAATCCGATACAGGTGAAAGCCCTTTTTCGGCGTACCATTGATACGGGAATCCAGCATGGAACCGTGACGGTTATGATTGGTGATGACGGTTATGAAGTGACAACTTACCGCATGGACGGCGAATATGAAGACCACCGTCACCCGAAAGAAGTTTTATTTACGTCCAATTTGAATGAAGATTTAAAACGCCGTGATTTTACAATTAATGCGATGGCGTATAATCCGCGTGTTGGAATCATAGATTTATATGGAGGGCGTGAAGATTTAGAAAAAAAAGTAATCCGCTGTGTCGGTGAGGCAAATGAGCGGTTTGATGAAGATGCACTCCGAATGCTGCGAGGGATTCGGTTTGCCGGACAGCTTCAGTTTGAACTGGAAGAAAAAACATTTTTGGCAATAAAGGAAAAAGCACCGACTTTGGTAAATGTGAGTGCCGAGAGAATCCGCACCGAACTTACCAAGCTTATTGTTTCAAAGGGAAGTGACAAATTGCTGCTTGCCGTAGAGACGGGATTAAGTGCATATTTTCTGCCGGAACTTGAAAAAATGCTTGCTACAACGCAGGAAAATCCACATCACTGTTTTGATGTCGGACATCATTCGCTGGCGGCCATTTCTCATATTAATGATTTGGGAGAGCAGGCGGGATTTCGCACAAAAGAGCGGGTAATGTTAGCTTATGCTGCGCTCCTTCATGATGTGGCAAAACCGGACTGCAAGCAGGTTGATGACGAAGGAATTGCCCATTTTTATAAACATCCGGAGTACGGAGCTAAGAAGGCGAGAGGAATTCTCCGCCGGTTAAAATTTGATAATGAGACCGTGGCAACGGTAACGACCTTAATTCGTTATCACGACAGACGTCATGAAAACTGCGTTTTGTCAGATGAGCCGCAGCCAAGAAAAGCAAAGCAGGCGATGCGGCGGCTGATGAATCAGGCAGGGACGGATTTAATGCCGCTTTTGTTTGTTTTACAGCAGGCGGATTTGTTGTCACAGAGTGAATATAAACAGAAGGAAAAATTGATGCGCCTAGAGGCTGCGAAGCGCTGCTATCGGGAAATATGCGAGGCGGGCGAGGCAGTCTGTGTGAAAGATTTGGCAATTGGCGGACGTGAGCTGATACAGATGGGGATGACACCGGGACCGGCAATTGGTGAAATGCTGCAACAGTTATTGGAGCATGTGTTAGCGCATCCGGAAGATAATGAGAAAGAGAAACTGCTTTTTTTAGCGAAAGAGTGGAAAAAATAAACGAAGAGGGAGTGATTCGATGTTTCATAATAGTCGAAAAACGATTGGTGTGTTTTTGGAGCGTTCTGCGAGCGAATTTCAAAATCGCCTATGTCAGGGAATTATTACCGGGGCAAAGGAAATTGGTTATAATGTTGCCGTGTTTTCCGATTATGGTAATTATGGACAGAACCACCGCTATTTTATCGGAGATCAGACATTGTGGGAACTGCCGCCTTACGAAGAGTTAGACGGTGTTGTTTTAGCGCTTGATACGATGGAGGAAATCGTCAGCAGAGAGCATGTTATTAAGAACATAAGAGAGCGCTGCCATTGTCCGATTGTCAGTATCCGCGAGCTTTTGGTCGGAGCAAATAATCTGCTTGTGGATAACAGCAGCTGTATGGAAGGGCTGATTGATCATTTTGTCAAAGAACATGGGATGAAAAAACTGTGTTTTATGACAGGACCAAAAGACCACTGGGATGCACAGGAGAGGCTTCTTTGTTTTAAACGTAAAATGGATGAATATGGACTTTCCTATGGTGAGCATCAGATTTTTTATGGAGATTTTTGGAAAAATAAAGGTAAAGAGGCATGTGACTGGTTTTTAGCAGAGGGTGAGCCGCAGCCGGAGGGAATTATCTGCGCCAATGATTATATGGCGACAGCCGTTGCCAGTGAACTTATTCGGCGTGGGTATAGGATTCCTCAGGATATTGCGGTGAGTGGATACGATGGTATGCGAAGTACACTTTCCTTTACCCCATGTATTACGACGGCGACAGTTCCGTTTTTTGAAATGGGCAGGCGGGCAGTACAAATTATTGATAAAAAGCAGGATTGCCCGGAAAAAGTGGAGAATGTGTTTTTTGACGCTGTTTTGCAGCCGAGGGAATCATGTGGCTGTATGGCAAGTGAGGGACAGGAGGTCATGACCATCCGCCAGCGTATGTATGAGACTGAAAACATTGGCCAGAACCGTGAAATGCAGTTTCATTTTATGTCGATTCATATGAGTGAATGTCATACGATTGATGAAGTCGGACAGAAAATCGGACGTTATATTTATAATATTGAAGGCTTTAAAGATTACTGCATGTGTTTGTGTGAGGGCTGGCTGGAAAAAAAAGAGTTCAAAGGCTTTACTGATAAAATGGAAATGCCAATTGCTATTCGTAATCGGGAAAATATCAGCCCGACCAGAGAACGTTTTGACCGCAGAGAACTGATTCCTAAATGCATGAGCAGCGAAGAGCCGCAGATGTGGTTTTTGGCATCGCTTCATTTTCAGGATTTATGTTTTGGCTATGAGGCGCTGCAATTTATAGATGCCGAAACGACGGGACGGCTGTATATGTATTGGAACATTATTATCGGCAATCTTCTTCAGGACATTATGACATATCAGAAAATGCAGAAACTTGTTGTAAAACTGGAAGAAATGTATGACCGCGATGCGCTGACCGGGATGTACAACCGACGCGGTTTTGAGAACCGCGGGAATCCGATGTTCGAGCAGGCAAAAGAGGAGGGAAAGCAGATTTTCCTTGCGATTATCGATATGGATGGCATGAAACAGATTAACGACAATTATGGCCACATCGAAGGCGATTATGCGTTGAAAAAAGTGCGCGAAGCGATTCATCATGCATGTCCGGATGCGGTGATTCAGGCACGCACCGGTGGTGATGAATTTGAAATTATTGCCGAAGATATTGCAGAAGATGAGGGCGTTCATTATCTGGAAGAATTGGTTGCTTATCTGGATGCGTTCAATGAGAGTGGCGGTAAAGAATATGATATTCACGCCAGTTATGGGTATGCCTGCCGCGTTCCTTCGCAGCAGGATACCATGGAAATTTTCATTAAAGAAAGTGATGAAATCATGTATCGGAATAAAGTAATTAATAAAATTAACCGTGGCGAGGCGTTACGATAACTCGTCAGCAAATGGGGCGATACTTCTTTTGAGTACGCCCTTTAATTGTGCAATCATCGTGCCATAGTTGACAATTGGGACATTCTGGTCTTTTGCTTCAGCGATGCGAAATGCCATTTCCCGCTTGCTTAAGGTGCATCCGCCACAGTGGACAATCAGCCGGTACGGACTCAAATTTTCCGGAAATCCACCGCCGCTTGATGTGGCAAAGTTTAATTTTTTACCGGTGTACTCGGAAATCCAGCGTGGCAGTTTTACCGTTCCAATGTCATCGCACTGTCTGTGATGTGTACATCCCTCTGCCATCAGAATTGTGTCGCCATCTTTTAATTTGTCAAGCATTTTTACTCCTTCAATCTGTGTCTGTAAATCTCCCTTATAACGGGAAAAAAGAATCGAGAAAGAAGTAAGCGGAATGTTTTTTGGCGTGTCTTTTGATACACTTGCAAATGCTTGGGAGTCCGTAATGACAAGTTTTGGCGGCTGGCCCAGCTTTTTCAAAGTGTCTGCAAGTTCGGTATCCCGGCATACAATAGCGGTCGCTCCGGATTCCAGCACATCTCGAATTACCTGCTGCTGCGGCAGAATCAGACGTCCCTTTGGTGCCGCAGAGTCAATCGGAACGACAAGAACGACAAAATCGAGTGGGGAGAGCAAATCACCAACGATTTTTCCGGTCTGGTCATCTGTCGGCAGTTTTGTCGTCATAAGTTCTTTCAATTCATGAATGTGATACCCTGTTTTGGAACTAACACATAAATCTCCATATGCCTGAATTGCTGCTTCATTTCCAGCCCATAAATCCTGTTTGTTCAACACAACAATTGAAGGAATATTTTTCTTTTTCGTCAGGGCAAGAATCTGGTGCTCAAAAGAAAAATCTTTTGCTGCCTCGTTTCCATCGGCAACAATTAACGCCAGGTCCGTTTTATTTAAAACGCTTCGCGCCTTTTTGATGCGCTCTTCGCCCAACACGCCTTCATCGTCAAGTCCCGGTGTGTCGATTAGCATAACCGGACCAAGCGGTAAAATTTCCATTGCCTTGTAAACCGGGTCAGTTGTGGTTCCCAGTACATCGGATACAATGGCTAAGTCCTGTCCGGTTATGGCGTTAATGAGACTTGATTTTCCGGCATTTCGCCGTCCAAATAAAGCAATGTGGATTCGTTCTCCCTTTGGTGTTGTGTTCATTGACATAATCTGTCATCCTTTCTTAAAAAGGCGGTATCTTGTAAGATAACCGCCTTTGGTCTGCTATAATAACTGTTTATTATTTGTAAAGAGTGATGCTTCCGATAATCGGAAGTTTCTTTGGCTCGCCGGAGCAGGCATTTACAATGCCGACAATAGCAAATGCTAAACAAACCAATCCAATCAGTCCGGTTATAAGTGTTCCCACAAAGGATAAGATTCCAAAGCTTGTAACAGAGATTACAAAGGAAATACCATTGCCGATTATGTTAAGTGCTACACTGAAAATAAAAAGCACAATTCCCTGATTTGTATGGAATCTTGCGTATTGTGAATCTTTTGCTGCAAGTAGCGGAATCAGGAAAAGAATTCCGAAATAAGCTAAAATCCCCATAACTTTGTTATTTTGTACATCCTCTGAATTAAAAACAATGTTTTCTTCGTTCATTCGATAAACTCCTTTCGTTTCTGTTTTAGCAGAAATTGGTTTCGCATGGTACTATCATAATAGCTTATGTGGGGGGGATTTTCAAGGGGTGTTATTTTTTTTGTTTTCCGTAATTCAGTAGAAAAACTTTGCGTCTCGTGGGCGCTCTCGCTCGTTGAGTGCGTAGCGGTATGGGCACTGAAACTACCAGTGGTCTTCGCTCCGCTTCGGTCGTTGCATAACAGAAGTCCACCGGACTTCTTGCAACACATACCGACGTACTCAAAACCCACTCGTCACAAAGTTTTTCTACGGAATTACTGGAATCCAAAGGAATTGATAGCAAACATATGGCATAAACTAATTGTATAAAACTTGGTAATTGGGCTAAGTCATACTATAGCCGCCTCTTTTCATCCGCTAATATTTATCAAGCAGCTTTACAAACATTGCAAATCCTTTCATTTCTTGCTATGATAAGTTCAGATTTTTACGAACTACAGCAAAAAAACAAGAAGGGATTAACCATGGAACACACAGCAAAGGTACTTACTTCCTACGAAGAACAACTTAACAATGCAGCGTCTGTCTTACCGGCTCCGGCAGAAAACATCTGCTTTTTTGACATTGAAACTACCGGGCTTTCTGCTGCTGTTTCGTCTCTTTATCTGATTGGCACAATTACCTTTGAAAATAATGAGTGGGTTCTAAACCAGTGGTTTGCCGATGATTATGTGAGTGAAGTACGTCTTTTGCAGGCATTTTCTGAGTTTTCAGAAAAGTACGAATGGATTGCGCATTATAATGGTGCTACCTTTGACATCCCTTATCTGGAAAAGAAATACCGCACAAATCATATGCCGTCCCCGTTTGCCGGGAAGCAGACACTTGACCTTTACCGGGCAGTCAAACACATCAAAAAATATTTCCCTGTTCCCAACCAAAAATTGATTACAATGGAGCGTCTTGCTGGTTTTACCAGACATGAACTTTTAAGCGGAAAAGAATGTATCACACTTTACACGGAATTTATGCATGAGAAATTTTTTCATAATCCGGAATCCTTAGAAAAAAAGAAAAGACTGCTCTTTCATAATGAAGATGATTTGATTGGTACCATTGTATGTGCACTTCTCCTTGCCTACACAACGTATAAACCGATATGCCCGAGTGTGCATACAACGGAACACAGCGTTTTATTTACCGACACTTTAGAGAAAAAAGTGCCGGCAAATCTTTCCTTTCAAAAAGGTGATATCTCCTTTTCTTTTGAAGGGAAATCCCTTTCTATCGAGGTGCCACTTTGGGAAGGTACGCTGTACCACTTTTTTGCCGACTATAAAAATTATTATTATCTGCCAAAGGAAGATATGGCGGTACATAAAAGCGTTGGCTGTTTTGTCGAACCTGCCTACCGTCAAAAAGCAACTGCCGCTAACTGCTACATCAAAAAAGACGGCAGATTTCTTCCGCTGCCGGCTGGCACCGACTGGGATTCTCCTGTTTTTTCGCTCACCCGAAAAGACAAGAAAGTTTTTATACCATGGGAAGAAAATACGGAACTAGCAACTGATTCCGTCTGCCGTCTCATCAATGGATTTATGCATATGCCAGAATAATACCGCCAATTCCTGCATAAACACTTGCAATTCCTCCCGTCTCAACAATGTGAATCTGACAATCCGGGAGTATCTTATTTAATTTTTTCTTTACTTCATATGCTCCTGCTTCCTGCCCGCAGTGTGAAATTACAATATGCGAAATCTTTTTTTCTTTATTTTCATTTCCAATTGCACGCACCATCGCAGACAACGCACGTTTCATACCTCTCGCCTGACCGGTCTGGCAAATGGTTCCTTCATCGGTCGATGCCAAAATCGGACAGATATGAAAAGCGTCCGCAAGTTTTGCCTGAAGACCATTTAATCTTCCGCTTCGCTCTAACATCGTCAAATCATTTAGCACAAATTTCGTCATCATATCCCTGCGAAGTTTCTTGATCCGCTTACGAATTTCATCTTCGGAATACCCTTTATTTTCCCAACGCATCAATGCTCCTGCCAGTAATGTCTGCCCCGCGGATGCACTTTTGCTGTCAATGATATAAATTTTCTGCCCCTTTTTTCCTTTGTTCTCCTCCCGCCAAAGTTTTCTCGCCAGGCTCGCGCTGTTATAAGAACCGGAAAGAGCTGAAGAAACCGTTATCACATAAATACGGTCTGCATTTTTATCGAACTTCTGCAAATAAGCATCCGGTGCCGGACACGCCGATTTTGGCAGCACATCCGTCTCTAAAATTTCATCAAACAACTCCTGTTTATTGATATGTCCATCGTCCGGCCACTCTTTCTGCCCCACTCGGATTTGCAGAGGAATCATCCGCAAATGCTCATTATTTCTCATTCCTTCCGATAAATCGCCACAGCTGTCCATTAAAATCTGGTAACTCAAAAAATCGTCTCCTTTGCTTTTTGAGTTAGGGTTGACAAGATAACGATGTCCTATACAAATGTTGCAAAATTATTTTTTTACACTAAGTCTTTTAATTTTGCTCCACTTACTAAAAACCTTTTTCTTTGAATGGGATTTATTTTTATAATATCTTACTCGAATGTAATATATCTTTTTTCTCTTTACAGAAATTGCCACACTCTTCTTTTTCCCCCAGATACTTTTGCTTTTTTTCATCTTTTTATTCGTCGCATATTGAATCTGATAACCTTTAAAGCCTCTTATAATCATCATTTTTAAACGAATCTTCACTTTCTTTTTGGCAGCGTTTTTACCAGACTTCCCAGTACTTGTTTTTACCGTATAAGTCGTTACAATTGATGGCGCAATACTTTTAATGCTATCTTCTTCATATCGATACGCTATTCTTTTCTGAATTTCACGATTGCCTCCGGGCACCGGTGCAGATGCTGACCAATCCGAATATTTTGACCATTTATAGTAATTAAAAAGTTTTTTGTACTGTTGATAGGAACAGCGATACACCGGAATATTAGCCGCAACCCCTTCTCCATATCCAATCCACCAATAGGTATCATTACAATGTTGTGGTAAATCACCATAAAATGCACCTTTGGAATCCCATCCTAACGGTGAAGAGGTAAAAAAAGCATGGAAATTCCAAAACTTATCCGTATATACTCCGTTTACTGTCCGATTCTTCTGATTTCCATAATAGGTTCCATTTCTGCACCAATGATAATAAATATAACCAATGTGGCTGGTACTTACTGTTGTCTTGTTTGTGGCTGTTTCCGAAGGGGCTACCGGTGCACGATTGTAATATTGATAAATGCCGCTCCTTGCCTCAAAACCACTTGGAAAAGAACTTACATAGTCGACTTGTCCACTTCCTGAAGCAACCCAACTGCCTCCCGCCTGTGTCCATCCATCTAATGATGTACTGTAAGATGTTTGTGTGGATTTATCACGAAACCGATATTCTGTCCTTTTTTCCACTCCTTTCGCACCTTCTGGCGGCTGTTCTGCACTCCACGATGTCATCACAGCTTTTGATTCACTCCCAAAAAACAGTATTGTCATCATAAACATTGCAACTGTTAAAAATAAATATCCCTTTATCTTCATAAAATGTTACCTCCTCCATTTTTTTAACAATTTTGTATACCTCTTTTTCATTACTTGTGGTACAACAATCTTACATTTCTTGGGAAATTTGTTCTTTCCTATTTTGGTAATTGTTCGGCTTTTAATCGTTAATTGCTTTAATTTCTTACATCTTGTAAACACATTTTTACTAATCTGCGTTATTGTAAATTTATAACCATATTTTTTAACCTCTTTTGGTATTGTTACCTTTTTGGTCTTTTTGTTTTTTACACTTATCAAAGTCAACTTGCCCTTCTTTTCCGTCAACTTTGTAATTTTATAGTTGATACCTTTATCGTTAAATATCTTTCCCATTTTAACCGTTGACCTTGCCAATGTATTATTAGCGGTTTTATTCGGAAGTGCTGATGCAATCGTCTCTTTCTGTGGGTTTTTAGCTGCTTTTGCAGTTGGATTCGGTGTTACCGTTGGTATAATTGTTGTTTTCGACGTCACATCTGCTGTTGGGGTGATTTCTGGCACAATTGCCGACGTTTGCGTCGGGGTTGGGGTTGAGGTTGGCTTTAGGATTGGCGTTGGAGTTGGGGTTGACGTTACTTCCGGTGTTGTTTCTATCCCATCTGAAGACACAGTTCCAGCCAATTCTAATTTCCCAAATGCCGACGATATTGATATATGCATAACCGGACGAACACCAATATCTTCGTTTGCAACACTTAAGCCACTATAAGATCTGTCGCCAAATACATACCCGGGACCATCAACAATTGCAGCTTGTTGGTGATTTGCTCCTGGCGTACGAATCCACCATACTCCATATTGAGACACATTGGATTGGTTTATATAACAGTTCATTGTATATGCTGTGTTTTTTGCCTTTCTGGTAACACTCCTCGAATTATAGTCCACAAATCCATAATTTGTATTAGTTACCTCTTTTATTGATGGAATATAAATTTTGTCTTTTGTTGTATTTCCACCTGATGTTCCATACACCTCATTCTTGTCATTTACTACGGTCGTAACCTTTATCACATTTTGCTCTGCTGTTGAAAAAGCCTTTCGGTAAAAATCACTGTATAACCATGTTCGCAAACTACAAGTTTCCCATGTAATATCAACTTCATTATTATTATATTTTTGACAATCCAAATTTTTATCCGACATAAGGAACACATCATCCCCATCAACCTGCAGCACACGCCACTTAATTGGCTCCTTTGCATCATTTTGGTCTGCTACTCCATCCCCATTCGTATCATTTTGCCAATAGGTTCCAAAGTATACGCAATCCCAGGTCGACACACCATTTATCATCGTTGGATTATGCAAATTTAAGGTTGCCGCCTTTGCGGATTCATTTGTAACATTCACTGTCAAATAAACACTTTGTAACACCAGTGCCATTATCAATAATTTTGCACATATTTTCTTCATAACACTCACTCCTTTAGGGCAATACTAAATTTGTCTAATCTAATACTACATAGTCATCGCTTCCGATCACCTGAAAATCACTTTTCTTTTTTGATTTCTTACTCTTTTTAGAAGGGCTGCTCGAACTTGTTGTATGTCGCTGTGGTCGTACCGTCGGACGAGGTGTTGCCTGAGGTTTCGGCGTCGGTTTCGGTCCTCGGCTTACAACAAGATGAACGGTTGTTTTTTTCTTGACTTTTGTTCCTGCCTTTTTACTCTGCGAAATTACTTTTCCACTTGAGTAGGACCTGCTGTATTTTGTTTTTGTCTTATACTTTAACCCACTTTTTTTCAATTTTGCTTTCGCCGCAGATAAACTTTTTCCTTTCACATTTGGTATAGTCATTAACTGCTGACCTTTGCTAACGACAAATGTTACTTCTATAAATTCATCTGTGTTTACCATACTTCCCGCTTCTGGTGCTTGGCTGACAATAACTCCAGCCGGAACACTATCACTATAAACTTCTGATGTTTTGATATTTACATTCTTCGACAAATTACATACTTGCTGTGTTGCAGTATCCACTTTTTGATTCACGCAATTTGGCAGAGGCATTTTTTTAATTTCCGGTGTTGCCGTAATCTCAGCCGTTGGAGAAGGAGAAGCTGTCGGTGTCTTAATTGCTTGCTCTTGTGAGACAACATCTGTTGATTTCTCTTCTCTGTTACCGGATCGTACCGCCGCAAAAACTCCAATACCGCCCAGAGCGAAAACACAAATAACCGCTATTACTGCCATTGCCTTTTTCTTGCTATTAAACTTTAATGTTGTATTTCTCCCCCCGATTACTTTCTCCATTTTCTCCGCATCATCCATTAAAACAGTTTTATTGTTATCTTCCATTAATACTGTACTGTTTTCATCTAAAACTGTTTCACCTACAGAACTTACATCTCCCGTAGACATCCTTTCATTTTTAGGAATGACACGTTTTTCTTCTTCTCCATAAATATCATAAATTAAATCGCTCATCGATTGATAACGGTCTTTTGCAAAAACACAAAGTCCCTTATCAATTGCAGATGCAATTTTCTTATCAAGATTAACATCATCATATGTTTTTAACGATTTATATTCATCGTTCGCAAGACGCTCCATTGCCTCCGGTGGAATCTTTCCTGTCAGCATATAATACATAGTAGCACACAAGGCGTAAATATCTGTCCATGCCCCCTGATGACCTTTTGAACGATATTGTTCTTCAGGAGAAAAACCACGTTTCAACATAATCGTAAGACTCTTCTCGTCATCTTCCCGGGCCACACGCGCAGAACCAAAATCAATTAATTTAACCTGTCCATCCCGACGAATCATAATGTTATCCGGACTGACATCGCGATGAATTAATCCGGTCCGGTGCATCTGCTCCAATGCCTTCATAATTGGCTTCATCACTTTTAATACGTCTTCCGGTGACATCTTTCCATTTTGTTCCAAGTATTTTTTTAGCGTGTCACCATCTACATATTCCATAATAATATATGCCGTCTTATTCTCATTAAAAAAATCACGTATCGAAACAATACCTTCGTAAGCTTCGAGTTTAGACATACTTCTTGCCTCTTTAACACTACGACGCATGCCGTCTTCAAAACTTTTTTCCTCAGCTCCATCAAATACATAAATTGTATTATTTCCCGTTGTTGTATCTCGGCTTGCTATTTTCGGTGGAAAAAATTCTTTAATTGCAATCGGCAATTCCAGTTTTTCGTCCCATCCAATATATGTGATACCAAACCCACCTTCACCAATTACTTTTCCAATAATATATTTCCCTGCAAGCTTTGTTCCAAGACGCAGACATCTCGGATTCACCCGGTAATTATTCGGGTCAAATCCACAATGAGGACACATTACATCATCTGCGTTAATTTCCTGCATACAGCCCAGACATATTTTCTTTTCCATCTCACTCATTTTTCTGCCTCCTGTTAATCTAGGAAAACGGCAATTGCCGTATAATTATCCATGTTATTGTTTTTGCCGTTTTTTTGTACTATCTTTTGCATTTTAGCAAGCCATATTTCCGGTGTTTTCGCTCGTTTCAATGTCTTTTCCATATGTTTTTCATCAATATATTCCCAAAAGCCATCGGAACAAAGCAAAAATTGATGCCTGTTTTCATTTTTTTCAATTGTCTGCACTGAATTCAATATTCCTGTTTGATCGTGCATGCCAACCGCTCGTAACAAACGATTTCTATCCGGATGATGGCGAATTTCTGACTCGTCAATTTCTCCTGTTGCTGCAAGGACTTGACAAACACTGTGGTCTTTTGTTCTCTCAACTATTTTTCCATCTGAAAAATGATATAATCGGGAGTCACCAACATGCCCCCAGCTAACTTGATTATCATCTACAAGCAAAACAACTAATGTCGTCATCATATCTTCGGTTATATCTTCCTGTCCTTTTACTTCCATCAAATCCCGTTGACATTCACTCACCATATCCGTAATAAATTTTTCAAGACATTTTTTTCTCTTTTGGTCATATTTCTTTTTGACTTCCTCCACTACAAATTTTGATGCTACATCTCCTTTTCCCTGTCCTCCTAATCCATCAGCCAAAGCAAAGCAGCCTTCGTTTTCTGTAGCAACAGCATAAGTACTATCTTCATTATATGACCTATCACCCTTATCACTAAACACAGCGTATGTAAGCATAATGTCCACTCCTTTTTACATATAAAAGACAATCAAATTCCATTGTTCGTTTTCTTTTACAAAACAACTCTTTTTTTGAGAAAAATCTTTCGCATCATCAAAACGGCATTCAACTATTTGGCTCTGTTTTTTATTAATAAATCCCCACTTACCATTTTCCATAATAGCGGCGTTACCATTCGAAAATGAGCGCGCATTTTCATACTTTGGTTCAATTACAACTTTTCCGTTTATATCGACAAATCCCCATTTGCCATTTTTCTTAATGGCAGCATATCCTTCTGCGTTAAAGGGTTTCGCATCTTCATAAGAATCCTGTCCAATCTTTTTTCCATTCGTATCAATCATGATAACCATTCCATTTTGTTTGACAAATGCCCTCTTTTGCCGGACAGAAAATCCTATCTCATCCAAGATTACATCATCATACTCACTTTCTCCTACACGATTTCCCTTCTCATTAATCAAAAACCATTTTCCATTATTTTTTACAAATGTAACACCATTAAAAAATACACTTGCATCCTCATAATTTCCTTTAAAAGCCTCTGAAAAATCATCTTTTACAAAAATAAATTTCCCATTTACTTTGATTGCCATAAGTCCTTCCGACAGAGCACGGCACTCCTCAACGCTCTGTTTTTTCGTGTTTACAAATTTTCGATTTCCTTCATCATCTATAATATAGCAATCCTCGTCATCTCGAACGACCGCTGTGCCATCCCCTGAAAAGCCAGTTGCTTCCAAATAACGGCTATCAATCACGTTATTTCCTTTTTCTGTTACATAGCTCCATTTTCCTGAATCTCCCATCACTGCACAGAATCCATTTCGATATTTCTTTACATCCTGATAGGAAACAAATCCCATTTCATATTCTTTTTCCAGTTTCCCACGTACTTTCTCAATTATTTTAGAGGAAATTCCCCTTTTATCAATTTGCTCAAAAGAATCCACACAATTCTCAAACATTTGCTGTGAATAATAATAGTCAATCAAAACGTCATATAACTCTGAACTATCTGGATATTCTTCGAGTTTCGATTCTGTATAACCAAGAAATTCTTGGTCCTCGCCTGTGTTTTTATAAAACTTCGCTATTTCTACACTCAATTCATAGGATGGAGAAATATTATAAGCCTCAAAATACTTCTCCTCCGCATCTTTATTGATTTTTAATTTAGCAAATTTTCTTGCTGAATTTAACGCCGTTTGATAACTTTTTGATGTGTCTCTTACAGTGGTAATAAGCATATACCATGCCACACCAACCATGACTAAAATACCTAACGCAATAACCCATCGATTACTTTTTCTCATAGCAAATTTCTCCTTTATATACCATTAACTAAAATTGATATTACAGTTCCTGCTAAAATAGCCGGTGCAAATGGAATTGACTCACGTTTGCTTCTTTTCTTAATAATCATAAGATACAAACCCGCAAAAAAGATAACAATCAAGGACATAAAAAGCACTCCAAAAATCCCTTGAATTCCAAGATATAAACTCATTAATAAAATCAATTTTATATCTCCCATTCCAACACCATTTTTCACCAAAAAATATGCAACCAGTAAAAAAAGCAGCATAATTCCAAGTGCAATAAAGTCGGATTTTATTATGACCAAAAATTGTTCTGTCCGAAAGAAAAATTCAAACGGATAAAGAAAAATTCTAACAATCAATCCAAAAAGAAGAATCTTGTTTGGAATAATCATTTTCTTCCAATCACACAATGCAATTGGGAAAAGAAGCATAAGCAGAATACACCTCTTTAAAATTTCCATAAAATGAATTTGATAATGCCAAAGAAGAATTTGTGTTGAAACAAATCCTATCACTCCGGACAAAATGCAAAATAACAAAATTTTCTTTTGTGAGTACTGCTTATATAAATACAAATACTCACCCAAAGCGAGCAATATGGTAATTGCCATAAAAACAATAACTTTTGCTATCAATTTTCTTCCTCCTGTCCTTCTGCCTTCACATCATCTTCCGTATCCTTCGTTGTTATTTGTGGATCTTCATCGCCTTTCAACCAGCCCCTCGTTCTTGCCGTCTGTACAATACGAAAAGAAGCATCAATATTTAAAAGCGGAAGTGCCTCAACCTCATACACTGCTATAATTTTAATTTCATTATTGCCAGCCGGGAACAATTCCGAATGACTAAAATCAATTGACTCCAAATATGTTCCCTGAGTCTTTTTTACGCCCAATTTATGCAAATAACTATTAATTTCTTTATCTCCATCCGAGAGAGAAGACTTTAAATTTTGTTTCACTAATGCTTTTGTCAAGGCGGATGCAATTGCGGATTTTAATTCTTCCGAGGCGTTATATGCCAACACCTTGGTTACCCCCATCATTAACTCTTTGGGATTGGATGCCATATCACTAATCGTTGATGCCACCCCGCCTCCCTGTTGTTTTATGCTATCCAATTTCCCATAAATATTTTTTATGTTATCCGGACTAATTCCCTGTGCTCCGGCCATATTTCCCTGTTTATCTCCCAATGAAGATATTTCTGAGTACAAAGTTCCTACATCTTCAGCAAGTCCCGAATACTCCTGCTGCGTTTGAGCAGCCGATTGACCTACCTTGTGCATACTGTCACTCAATCCGGACGCGCCGTATAAATATGAATATTCCGATATTTCTTTTGCTGCATTATTTATTGCAACTGAAATTTTCATTTGCGCACGACAAATATGAATCAAGCTGAAAATCATCATAAAAGCAAATATGTATATCGATAAAACAATAGTTGCTTCTATCGTTATATAGCCTTTTTGTTCTCTCATTTTTCTCACAAAATCACCTCTCTCTTAACTAATATCCAAATCTGGTTTTATAATCAATCGTATACCAATTTGTCCCTGTTATTCTATCTTTAGTATATTCATTTATAAATGGCACTGTCGTTAATAACGGTTTTACTAAAATCCTTGCCTGCATCTCATAATACACATAAGAGGATGCTAAACTAAATGTGCCCTTTTTTAATTCCATGTTTTTTTGAATCAAATCTTCCATTCTAAGAAGCATTGTTTCTTCATTTGTAATCAGCCCAATCACCGTAAACATTCTTAAATAGTCACTGTATTTCCACGAAAGCAGAGAGCCTGTTACACCATCGGATGCAGAAGTCTCTCCACTAACAGAACTACCGAATTTACTCTCAATTTCTTTTTTGAGCGTTTCCTTCATCTTCTCAGCGCCTTTAGAAGCAGATTGCTTCAATTTTTCAGTTAATTCATTGGTTAAATTAGTAACTGCTCCCGTTGCTGATGATACAACATCCTTAATATCATCATTTAATTGCTTCATTAAACTTGATACCGCTTCCTTTGCAGTATCACCGCCCTCTTTCATCTTTTCTATCAATTCATTAATTTTGCTATCACACTGTGCAATAATATATTGAACCGCTTGCTCCTTAATCTTATTTGTAGCTTCAGAGCCAAAATCTGTGTCATCTGACCATTGTTTCAACTTTTCCTTCACATATTCCACACTATTTGCCTGACTTACAGCATTTGTGCATATAGAAACAAGCTGGTCAACCACTTGTCCAACATAATTTTCTACATTATCCTTCACAATAGCCCCCACGGCAGCACTAAATTCATTGCCGTTTTCTTCAATACCCTTCGTCAAATTACCTGATGTTTTTGACAACCATTCATTTAATAATTCCGTTCCCTTATCAATCGCCACCACACCGTTATCCGTAACAATGGTTACCGTCTTATTAATTAACTCTCCAGTCATAGTGCTTGGTTTTGCCACCCATGTAGAACTTGATTTATATAAAGGAACCGCTTTACCAGCAGACAAATCCGCAATATCAATTGCACTCTCCACAAGAGCCAAACCAACAATAATCGCAATTTTAGCCATAGGAACCAATGCCGTTAATGGTGGTGCCCCAAAAACAGATGTTGCAATCGCCGTTGCCGTTCCTGTAATTTCCTTATCTGTAAATGCATACACCAAATTCGATGCAAAACGAATACCATAAATACTAGCATATGCTTTTTCTACACCACGGTCACCGCCATAGATAATATACTCAACTTCTTTTCCATACAAATAATTCGTATTCATATCCATCCGCGTTAACGTTTCTGGATTCTCTCCTTTTTCTTTTTCAATCGTACTATAAGAAAACATCTCAAGCATATAATCGCTAATATAGAAATTATCTCTTGCACCCTTTAATTTTGTTGAAATGCCCTTAAACATCTTATTCATTATGCTGGTAGAATTGCTTAATGCTTTCTTTTGGTTGGTGAACTTTTCAGTTCCATTCCCTAGCTGCTGGCTGTCCCCCCTATGTGATTTCCATACTTGACTCGGACGATTTGCCATACTAGCAACGGAATTAGAATTCGCCACCCCTTCTTTTTGCTTTTCTTTTTCTGCTTCTTTCTTATAGTCTTCTTTTTTTTCGTCTACCTTCTTCTTGCTTTTTTTCGTATTATTCTCTGTTTCGTTTGGTTTATAATTATTAAACAAATACGAATAAAATGCTTTCTCCTGTGGCTTTTTTAAATCCGGATGTGCCTCATCATTCCAATTGGTAGGAAATTCACCGAGTGCCGGCTGTTGAATTAACTTCTTTGATTCTACCACTGCTGAATCCAACTCACTTTGTGTTGGATATTGAAGCTTATTTCCAAATTTCTTATTACATACATTTTCAAGTGTTCCGCAATCTGAACCCATTTCAGAAAATGCCCATTCTCCAACTTTATACTTCTGCACACAATCTCTGATTTTTTTCAATGTTTCAGAAGAACGTTTTACTTTGTTTTTCAATTCCGTAATTTGGCTTTTATCAAAAGTATTTCGAATACGTTCAATTTCTTTTTTATCACTTTGTGCCTGTGTGTCCTTTTTTAATTGACTAACGCTTGCCGAATTCTCCCATTTATCAAGTTTAGTACTAAGTGAATCTATTAAATTCTCTATTTTTTCAAGATGTTTTATTAAACCTGTATCGCTTTCATTACCATCAAGCCAGCCAATTCTATCAGATAAAAGTCCATAATAATCCTCACCTTGTTTTTTTGCCTTAGCAATTACATTATCTAAATTATTCTTTTGTTCCTGAATGGGAGCATGATACCTTTGATAAACACGGTCATACTTTTTAAGAATACTATTTAATTGATGAAAATACTTATTATTCTTGTCTTCTAAAAAATCTTTTACCGACACTTCCTCTCCATCAATTTCCAACTTTTTATCTTCATTTAATCCCTTTAAACATTGCATAAGACGTATACACAAATGCAGTAATCCCTTATTTTCACTGTACTCTCTGAAAAATTGCTCCAAATAGTTAACATTAATTTTGTTTTCAATACCTTTTGTTGAATATTTCTTATACTGATTTGAATTCTGCATATATTTATCCAAATCATCAATAATTTTCTGTGTTCCCTGGACAGTTGCCTTCTTATTCGTTGTAATAGACTCATCCATACAAGTTGTCCATTCCCATTTATTGGATGATTTTTCATAACTTAAATCAATTTCTTTTGCATTTCTGAAAAATTCATAGGAATAAATATATCTTACATAATCCTCCATTGTTGCTTCGATTGATGCTTTGCTGATTCCAAGGTTTGACCTCATTTCCCGAAACGCTGCCTCATTCGGAAAATCCTCCGGCTGTGAAATTCCTGCCTCCCTTTCATAATTACCAATACAATCTCTAGCTTTTTGACATTCCTCAATTATCTTTGCATGTTCTTCATAATATTCATTTTTCTTTTCCACCATATCTGTTTTTTTACCCATGCTTTTAAACAAACTAACGGCATCAAAAATACTTGTTCCCATATTTACAGGACCACGGTATTTCATAAAATTTACAATTTGTGTCTTTGTAATCGCCGGATTCATAAGACTACCATTCTTGCCTTGCAAAACATTTAACTTAAAAGAATTTTCCTCCACCGCAATATTTTGTAAATCTGTACTGCTGACACTTCCTCTAAGCTGTTTTGCCCATGTTGCTGCTGTATCTTTATCAATCCCACCTGCCATAATCGTATCACAATAAAAGCCTTCCATTTTATCCAAAAAATCTTTTGTATTATTGGATGAAGCAAGTAATCCATACATTTTTTTTAATTGATAATCATAATTTGTCAATACGGTATTTGCTGTCAAATCCCCCGCCGATACAGCCATAGCATTTCCTAAATTAACACGCGACACATCAACCATTGTTGCCGACATTACAAGCATAGGAACAAGCACTACCACCAAAAACACTGAAATTGCACCTCTTCTTTTCAAAACAAACCGAAACATAATCCTCTCTCCTCATCTATTTAAACTTGTTAATTAGGTCATTTACCTTTTGAAATATATCTTTAACCTTCGCCGCAAATGATGTGCCATCCAAAATATCGCAAGCAAAATCAACATTACGGACAAATTCCGGTACATCTGTTACCGAAGCCTGTGAACAAGAAGACGCCTTAAATATCATTAAATTATCTGATCCAATAAACTTAATCGGAAATTTAATCTGATAAGATGCTTCCACAACAAAATCTCCATAAAGTACATGATTTTTATAATCTGACTTTACCTGACTTCTTTTTACCTCCGGAGCATTTCCCATGAAAGTAAAACCTTTGCTGATAATTTCTTTGTAAACTTCGTTCTGAATTTCATCTTCAATCGTTTTCATAGAACCAAACAAATATCGATATGGTTCTGCGTCCACCTGCTCTGAATCTGTAATCATAGTTTTACCTTCTTCTAAATTATCCCTCAATGGATTTGTCACCTTTTCAGCACCTATAATTGCATATCGACTTACAATATCATCAATTCGTGCCTGTTGATAATAAATATTTCCCATCATCATTATGAAAAACAGGACAAAAAACATGATTGGAAATACAAAGGTCGCTTCAACAATAGCTACCGCTCCTGTTTCATCTCGTAATATACTCATTTTTTCTCTTCTCTTTTCCATAACAATTCCCTTTCCTTTAGTGGTAATAACTTTTCGGTGGTAAAATTCCACCGAAAAGTTATTATTTGGTATTCCATTTATTATTCCTTTGGTGTGTCTTTAATTGCATCTGTACCACTCTTGTTAATCGAACTAAACAATGTATTCAAAAGTGTTTCAATCTGTTTTCTAAACACAACCGCAAGCAGGATAGCAATTCCAATCAGAACGACAATAGTAACGATACTCACCGCACCATCCTCATCATAAATAAACTTTCTTCCAAACAATTTTGCGTTTGAATACCAACGATACAAAATAACATCCATCATAAACACCTCCTATCTGTATTTTATATTTACAATGCCTATCCCAGATTTGAGAATATAGGCACTATAATCATAATAAGAATTCCAATAAACATGATACACATCGGAATCAATAATTTACTGGCAGCTTTTTCTCCCTGCTGCTTAATCAAATTCCTTCGAATATTCCAAATTTCACGACTTTGCTCTTTCATCATTTCCGTCAATTCACGATTTCCTTTATTCATTCCCTGAATAAGCATAGAAGTAAATTTTTTGATATCAGCAGTCGTACACCTGGTGGCGAATCTGTTAAGTGCATCACTTTCAGATACACCATTATTCATTTGATCAACCACATCCTGCATTTCTATGTACAAATCCGATTTTCCTGTATATGCAACTTTCTCCCATGCCTCACGAACAATCATTCCTGCATTAATTAACAAAGCAAGTTTGGAAACAACATCCGCAAATTCAAGTGAAATCTCCTCAGTTCTTTTCTCCACTTTCGCCTTTGGTAAAGTATCGTAATAATAATAAATAGCAGCTGCCATTACAAACATAACAACAAGTACAACTGGTTCAGCCGTCAATCCATATACAAAAAATGACAAAACAAATACCAGCAATGAAAGTGATAGGCTTTGTGCCGAATTAATTCTTAAATAATAATCTGCATATTTTGCTCCATGTAAAATTTCAATGTACTGTCTTTTGCTTCTTACATGAGCATTCTGAATTAATCTAGGTATTTTATTAATTAAATAAAAACCAACATTATAAGTTTCACATAACGGATATTCCTTTGAATTAAGTGGCTCCAGCAAACCGTCATATTTATTATTAAATACTAAAATCCCGCAATAAATCAACGCAAGTACACTTCCAACCCCCATTATGCAAAGCATATCAACTGTTAAAATCATTTTTCTCCCCCTTTCATCAAACCTTTATATCAAGTATTTTTTTGCCGACAAAATAAGCGGTGACAAATGCAATTACTCCAATTGTTGTTGCAACCAACCCAGTTGGCGTAACAAAATTTTCCGCAAAATCCTCACCAAGCATCTTAAGCATCCCAACAATCATAATAGGCATTATCATCATTATTTTTTGTTCCATTTGATTTGCAGCAACCATGGTTTCGATTTCATTCTCTATCTCCATTTTGTCCGCAATAATTTGCTGTGTATTTTTTATAATATCCTTGATATTACCGCCTTTTCGGTATGCTGTCTCAAATACATTTGCAAAACTTTGTATATCATCAACGCCACTTCGTTCACCTAAATTCATAAGCAACTTCTCTATTTCAAAATTGTTATTTATACCATCTATAATCACTTTGAGTTCCTTTATAATTGACTCGTCTTCCCCATACATAAGCTGCAAGTCATCATATGCTGATATAAATGCCCCTGTAACATTTTGTCCACTGCTTAATGAAGTCGATACAGAATCCAATAAATCTCTAAATTGTATTTTTAAAACATTCTTCTTTTTCTCAATTAACTGTTCCCTTCGTACTGGAATAAAAAGTTTTACTGCAGCACTTCCGACAACAACCATAATTACTACATCGAGAACATAAGTAACAGAAGTTGCTCTCCCCAATTCATCTTTACCAATACCACCATAAAACAAATAAGCCACCACAGCTCCTACAACAAAAGCTAATAATATGTAAATAGTTTTTTCAACTTTTTTCATGTAATAAACATGATAATTATATACAGGAACACCGACCTCGGACATATACCACTGTGGCTCTCTCTCTTTTTTCTTGCTCATACAAATCCCCTTTCTCATATAACCTGATTAATTCCGGCAAGCTTTAATTTATAATCATTCACCAACGGATTTTTTGTTCTTACAAGACTTCCGCTAACCTTTTCAAGTGTACTATTTTCATCCTCTTCAAATACATAGAGCGGATTTAACTGAATCTCACCGTCCCGGTAACCTAAAACTTCTGTAATCTCCATTGTCTTACGTGAGTGGTCACGCAGTCTTGACAAATGAACAATGATGTCTACCGCGGATGCAATCTGCTGTCGAATTGCTTCTAGGGGCAAACCATCTGCTCCCTGCAGCACCATTGTTTCTAATCGGCTCAGCATATCATGAGTCGAATTGGCATGTCCGGTCGACAATGAACCATCATGTCCGGTATTCATCGCCTGAAGCATATCAAGCGCTTCACCGCCTCGAACCTCACCGACTACAATTCTCTCTGGTCTCATTCGAAGAGAAGATTTAATCAAATCACGTATCGTAATTGCACCTGCTCCTGCTGCATTTGCATTTCTAGTCTCCATACTTACCAGATTCTCAATTCCGGTAATCTGTAACTCCGCCGAATCCTCAATCGTAATAACACGTTCCGTCTTTGGAATATAATTGGAAAGTGCATTCAAAAAGGTTGTCTTTCCCGAACCGGTTCCGCCACTGATAAAAATATTGTATTTCGCTTTTACCAGGCACTCTAATTTATCCGCAATCTCCTGTGTCAGAGAACCATAGGAAATCAGTTTATCGATTGTCATCGGCTCCTTGGAAAACTTACGAATCGTTACCGTTGGGCCACACAGCGCAATCGGCGGTAAAACAACATTAACACGCGAACCATCCGGAAGTCTGGTATCTACAATTGGATTTGCCTGATTAACTTCACGGCCTGCCAGACCGACAATACGTTGGATAATATCCTCCAATCTACGCTGACTCTCAAACTTGCGATTTAATTTTATTAACGTTCCATTCTTCTCAATAAAAATATTGTCCGGTCCATTAATCATTACTTCGGTCACATTATCATCCGATAAAATGGAATCCAAAATACCAAAACCACGAATGGAACCGTAAATTTCCTGAACCATTTGAACCTTTTCCTCAATTGAAAAGAATCCATCCTTTGTTTTTTCAAAAATTAGTTCTTCGATTTTATCTTCCAGCTCTTCATTACTCATAGATGTTATTGTTAGGTTATCCATGATATACTGTCTGGTTTCCTGGATCATGACATCCATCTGTGTTTCTTTCTTTTCCATGTTTTCCTCCACTACGGTTCTACCCGTATAGCAATTGCTGTTATGTTATCGGTTTCCTCTCTTTTTTTATTTTCTTCCACTAACTCCAACAGATTTTTTTGTATTATTTCATCTTTCTTTGCTTTATTCGGTCGAAGTTTTCTCCACATTTCTTTTTCTTGTAATTTATGGACAAATCCATCCGAGCAGAGCAAAAAAGTCTCCGCCAAATCGATATTTCCGGAAAAGAATTCTGTCTGAATATTGCCCCTTGCTCCAATGCACTGCAGTAATTGATTCTTTCTTGTATCTCTCTCCGCTTCAGTCGGTGTAATAATCCCCATCCGGACTTCCTGCATCACCCTGCTATGGTCGTTTGTAATCTGCTCCATCGTTCTTTTACCGATTTTATAAATTCTGGAATCCCCAACATGTATTCCAAAATAGCGTCCCGGCAACATCATCAAAAGTGACACGGTCGTTCCCATTGAAGCCCCCATATCATTGCCGTACTCTATGAGATATTTATTGTGTTCTACCAAAAGTTCGTCAAGCTGCTCTCTTAATTGATTTACTTCCACTCCCTGTACTAATAGTTCCTTGAATTCACTGTCATACCATTTTTCTATTTTCTCTATCATGGACTGACTTGCGAACTCTCCATGGGATAATCCCCCCATGCCGTCACAAACCACAGCAAGCCCAACATTTCCAATAATCGAATTCTGAATATGGATACACGCCGAATCCTGATTCACTTTTCTCGTTGTACCCACATCGGATACTACACCACATTGAAACTCCATATTTTTTCTCCTAACGCAGTTGCAGCATATATTCATCTCTTCCAAAACGAATGACATCGCCATCCTTGATTTGAACATTAATATTGCTTTGTATTTTCTCCCCATTGACAAAAGTTCCATTTTTCGAATTGGCATCACGAACAAAAACAATTTTCCCCTGCTCATCCAACACGATACTGGCATGCAGCCTTCCAACTGTCGGTTCAGAGGTTACATAATCTACATACTTTTCTTCACGCCCAATCTTAAAGTCTTTTTTATTAATTGGAATTTGACCGTTTGTTTTTTTATCTATCAAATATGGCATAAATAATGATGCTTCACTATCATCAGCCAATAAAGTTTCGCCGATTTCCTGCACCGCCTCTTTTTCCTTTTTCTTTGAAACATCCACTGATTTTTTCTGTCCCGGAATTTCAAAGGCAAATGAATCCGCCTGTTTTTTTCCCTGTTTCTTCTCTTTTTTCTTTTTCTTTGAAAACAAGCCAATAATGCCTTCCTTTTTTTCTTCTTTTTCTGTTTTCATAACATCAGAGGATATCTCACTATTGGGGTCCGGCACATTGTATATCACATTTGGTTTTTCTTCTCTTTTTACTTCTCTTACCGGTCTTTCACTTTGTCTATTTTCCTTTTTAACGTCTTTGTTTCTTGCTAAACCAAGTGTTTCTATCTTTTCAATTTTTTCCGCATATTCCTTTATCGTAATTTTTTCATCTGCCAAATAACTTTGCAAAGTTTCTAATTTGCCAATATCATCTTTCATATCATAGTTTAAATTATGTAACAGTGTAATCAGAAAATCTTTCCATGTTATCTGTGCCAGCAATTCATTTTCAACAGGAAGAAACATCAATTCAATCTTTCGGCTCGACAAATCAATAAATATGTTCTCCGTCTCCAGCACAAAATGTCCCTCATTAAGCATATACTGCTCGCAATCCATTATTGCCGCAACGATTCCCTGTACCGCCGGATATAACTCCTCCCAGCGAACAAGTCCGCCTAAAAACTGGGATAGTTTCATCTTATTTGTCATTTCATACATAAACTTAATTTCATCATTATTTTGTGCAGAAGAAAAAGGAAGAAGTCCTTTAATATCATTATTCTTCAACATCTCCACTTCAACATGATCCATTTGTGATGCATCATCGACTCGATACATCAAAAATTTCTTTTCTCCAAATTCAGCTTCCTGAAAACTAATATTTTTATACATACTCCTGTCCTCCCGGCTGGTATATTGATAATAGGCTGGCATTTTCAGCATTTACAAGGGTGTCCATAATTAATTTTTCCATTCTGGTTTCCTTTATATATGGAAGCTCAGCTAAAATAGGCAAGCCAATTTCCCGCCTTGGTCCTTCACATTTATTTTGTATCACACTTACTTTTGTAGATAAATCAGCCCCATTCATTTCATCATATTTGCTTATACAAGTCATAAGTGTCTGTGTTTTTTCCGTCGTTGTATCACTTCCATCCGTAATAAACAAAACACGGTCAGACAGCGGCATGATTTTTTTTGCTGTATCTTCATTCGCACACGGTAAGTCAATAACAATACAATGAAACTTCCCCATTGCCCGCACAGCATCCAAAAATTCCTTCCATTCACTTTGATCCAGCTCATCAATTTCATTTGGATTCATCGGTTTAGAAAAGAAATAAACGCCACCATAAGTTTGCTTTAACGAACTTTCTATTTTCATTTGCAGATTTCCTTTTCCACATTTCACAGCAAATAAAACATTCGAAAAATTTGAACTTCCTTCTGCGTTAAGAAAATAATCTATATTCGAAAAACTTTCAAGTGACAAATACATCACCTGAAATCCCTTTTTGACAAGTTGCCTGGTGTAGACTAAGGCTGCCGTAGTTTTTCCTACCCCTCCTGCCGCTGAGGTAAAAGCAATCACCGGTGATTCTTTTGACGTTTCATATGAATAAGTAATTCCGCTTTTTTGCTCTGCTATCGTATCTAAAATTCCTTTATATAAATTTTCTATTTTTTGATATTTGCAAATAGCCGGTCTTCCATTCATTTCCTTAATTCCCATTTCTGAGGTCAATATCATACTTTTTCCCTCCGCCTCTTCAGGGAGCAAGGACGCAATTGAAAGCAAAATATCATACGCTCTGCTTGAAATATATTTTTTTAATGCCGTCGAATCCGAAAATGTGACGATATCAACTTCATTAAAATAATAAATTTTAAAAGCACGAATAAAATGATTTATGTATTTTTCGTCGGTATCTGCTAAAACTATTCTTATCTTCATCATACTCTCCTCATCCAAAAAGCCATTTAATAAATATATTTACTTAATATTATAGTAAATATGTTTACTAAAATCAATAGTTAATCTTCTCTCTATGCTATTATCAGTATCTAATAATATAAGAAAGGGATGATGATTCGTTGGCTGATTATTCATATTATACTCGACGAATTCGCGATATTAGGGAAGACAATGATTTAACACAACAACAAATTGCAGAAATATTAGGAACATCCCAAACAATGTACGCACGCTATGAGCGTGGTGCAAATGAATTACCAATCCGGCATTTAATAAGACTTGCAGAATACTATCGACTCTCAACAGATTATCTGCTTGGTCTTACAAACGAAAAGAAACCCTATCCAAGCAAAAAAATAAAGACGAGATAAGAAACCACACGGTTTCTCCTCTCGTCTTTATTTTATCTGTACACGGCTAAGCCGTCACAATTATTCTGCTGTAGTAGAGATAATCTCTTTTTTATTGTAGCTTCCGCAATTTTTGCAAACACGGTGTGGTACCATCAAAGCGCCACATTTACTGCATTTTACCAAAGTTGGAGCAGTCATCTTCCAGTTTGCTCTACGCTTATCTCTTCTCGCTTTCGAAGATTTATTCTTAGGACAGATACTCATGTCGATTACACCTCCTCTGAATTACTCAAACACTTTTTCCATTATACTTGCTTGACCTAGTCTTGTCAACAGTTTTTTAGAAAAAATAGTCGAATTTTCCAATTATCTTTTACAAAATCTTATTTCAAAAGAGCAACCGTCTCATGAGCAATTGCCAATTCCTCATTTGTCGGAATGACAGCAACGGTAACCTTAGAATCCGGTGTGGAAATAATCTTCTCCTCACCGCGAATCTGGTTTGCTTCTTTATCCAATGTGATTCCCATATAACCAAAGTGATTCAGAACCTGCTCACGTACAACGATGTTGTTCTCGCCAAGACCTGCGGTAAATACGATAGCATCTACACCATTCATGGCTGCGATATAAGAACCGATATATTTTGCTGTGCGGTAGCTGAATACCTCAACGGCAAGTTTTGCTCTTTCATTTCCTTCGTTAGAAGCCTTGTCCAAATCACGGAAATCACTGGATACACCGGAAATACCGAGCACACCGGATTTTTTATTTAAGATAACCATAACTTCCTCTAAGGATTTATTCAGGCTGTGTGCAAGATACTCAACGATAGTCGGGTCCATATCACCGCAGCGGGTTCCCATAACAAGACCTTCCATTGGTGTCATACCCATACTGGTATCTACAACTTTTCCGTTCTTTACAGCGGAAATACTGGAGCCGTTACCAAGGTGGCAGACAATAATTTTAGAATTATCCGGGTCCAGGTTCAACATCTGAATCGCACGCTTGGAAACAAAGCTGTGGCTTGTTCCGTGGAAGCCGTAACGACGTACTTTATATTTTTCATAATACTCATATGGAAGACCGTACATATAAGCAACCGGTTCCATAGTCTGATGAAAGGCGGTATCAAATACACCGATGTTTGGCACGCCCGGCATAATTGCCTGACAAGCGCGGACACCGATTAAGTTTGCCGGATTATGTAATGGTGCCAAAGGACTGCATTCTTCAACACCGGCGATTACTTCGTCATCTATAATAACGGATTTTGTAAATTTCTCGCCACCATGTACCAGACGATGACCAATGGCATCAATTTCATCTAAGTTTTTGATGACACCATAATTTTCATTCGTCAAAGCATCCAATACCATGCGGATTGCTACTTCGTGATCCGGCATAGCCTGCTCAATCACAACTTTTTCTCCACCATTTGGTGTGTGGTTCAAACGTCCGTCAATTCCAATTCTTTCGCAAAGACCAACTGCCAATGCAACCTCTGTTTCGGAGTCAATCAACTGATATTTCAGTGAAGAACTTCCGCAGTTAATAACTAATACTTTCATCATAACCTCCATTTCAGAGCGTAGCTAAATACTATGTCTGTTATTCATACCGTATTATTATACGCCTGAATTTTCAAAAAAACAAGCGTACATTTATAAATTTGTGCAATGGATAATTCTAAATCACCCAATCCCAGAATCCATCCTGCTCTAACTCACTTCTCGAATCTCTGCTATACTGCAATTCCGGATTTTTCACATTTACTTTCATGCCGGCGGAAACTGATTTAACGATGAATGCATTACCGCCAATTGTAACACCATCGCCAATGACGGTATCGCCGCCAAGTACCGAGGTTCCGGAGTAAATCGTTACGTTGTTTCCGATTGTTGGGTGTCTCTTTTCGCCCTTAAGAAGCTGACCGCGTTTAGTGGATAACGCTCCAAGCGTAACTCCCTGATAAATTTTTACATGGTCTCCAATTGTTGTTGTCTCACCAATTACAATGCCGGTTCCATGGTCAATGCAAAAATACTTGCCGATGGCAGCACCCGGATTGATATCAATTCCTGTCAGGCTGTGTGCATACTCTGTCATAATACGTGGAATCAACGGCACACCAAGAAGCACCAGTTCATGGGCAATGCGGTAAACTGTAATAGCAAAAATACCGGGATAAGAAAAAATAACTTCATCGGTACTGTATGCTGCCGGGTCACCATCATATGCTGCCTGAACATCCGTGTACAAATACTCTCGTATCATCGGGATTTTTGAGAAAAATTCTTCTACAATTTGTTCGGCTTTATTTGATAAATCCGATTTTGGACACTGGTCACATGTCTCATCATTTCCCAATACGCGTGCAATCTGCTTGCGGAGATGGTACTGGACAAATTCCATGCGGTCGCCCACTAAATATTTGATATATTCACTTCTCACGCGGTTGGTATCAAAAAATCCCGGAAACAAAATCCGGCGAAGTTCTTCCAATACCTGAATCAATACATTTTTATTTACAATATTCTCCGTATCCATCCGAACTGTCACCGGATACTCTTTGTAACTTTCTAATATGGCTTCTATCATTTTCTCTGATTTTTCGCTCAAAGTCTGCCCCTCCATTCTTTTTCCATCCTTTCTGATTATCGTAACACAAAACACTTCTATTTGTCCATCTCTACCGCATAAGATAGAGTAAAAACCGTGAGGTATTGTTATGATTGTCGGCTCACTTCTCTTTATCGGCTTCCTTTTATTTTGCCCGGAAGCAGCGATTTCCGGCAGTAAATATGGCTGTTCTCTGTGGATTTGCGAACTAATCCCGACACTTCTTCCATTTTTTATTGCCTTAAATTTCTTCCGGCTGCAATTAAAAAAAACATCCGAACATCCGGCATTTCTCCTTCTTGGTCTGCTGTGCGGTTATCCCGCCGGTGCGGATTTGGTGAGTAAACAATATGAAAAAGGACTGCTGACAACAGACAAAGCTTATTTTTATCTTGGATTTGTCAATAATCCCAGTCCCATGTTTATCATGGGGTACTGTTGCAGCACCATCTTAAATGTTTCAACACCAAAAGCGATCCTTTTTTTCCTCACACTGGTTCTGTCCGCTTTTTTAGGAAGTTTTTTTGTTTCTTTCATTCTGAAAATAACCGGCAGAAATAAAAACACTTTCCATGGCAGCAGTACACAAAATGCATGTTCCCTGCAAAAGCTTTCTTTTTCCAAACTAATGGATAAAATTATTTTGGATAGTTTTATCCTGATTACAAAAATCGGCGGCTATGTGATTTTGTTTTCGATTTTTGCCTGTTTCTTGAAAATGCTTTTGCCTACCTCCAGTTTATTCGGCATTGCCTGTCTTGGTTCTATGGAAATCACAACCGGAATGTCCTATGTTGCAACCGCTCCACTTTCTCTGCAAATAAAAGAAGTTCTAAGTGCTTCGATTCTTGCCTTTGGCGGTCTGTGTGCAGCCGCACAAACGAGCAGTGTTCTATCGCAGTCAGAACTTCCCATTTTCCCATATCTTATTAATAAACTGATAAATGCCGTAATTGCCGGCGGTCTGGTTTATTTACTCTTCTGCATTTTTTAAGAAGGCATCTTCCGGAACCTCAAAGGATTCCTGTCCTTGTGGCTGTGGCTCAAGCTGTTCCGGCTCTTCCGGCATCTGCGGCTCACTGGCTGCGGCTGCTTTGGTCGGCTCAAGCTGCATCATAAGTTCTTCCTTATTACTCTTCATCAACTGAATACTGTTTTTAAGTGCGCTGGTAAGCATGCGGGATTTATTATCAATTTCTTTTAATGATTCTTCCACATGTCCCTGTGCCTCGCTCAATAAATCATTTGTATACAAAAGTGCTGCTTTTCTCATCTGATCACTTTCGTCCTGTGCGGCATTCACCAGACGCTCAGCCTCTTCCGTTGCCTGACGCATAATGTCCTCCGCACGCTGATATGCAGTCTGAACAATCTCATTCTGGTCAAGAATCTGTGCGGTCTGCTGCTGTGCCTGAGAAAGCATGTCCTCCGCACGCTGCTGTGCCTCATTCAAAATGCCCTCGCGGTTTGTAATGATTTTCTGATAGCGTTTGATTTCTTCTGGTGCACACAAACGAAGTTCGTCTAATAAATCATAAAGCTGTTCGCGGTCTACGACAACTTTACTTGGATAAAGTTTTGATGGTTTGCACTCTTCTACATAATTGTAAATCTCGTCAATTGCCTGCTCAATTCTGGATGGATTCATATTCTTCTCCTTTTCTCGTTCTTCCGGCTCCCTTATTTGGCACGAAGGAACACATGCTGATTGTTTTTATATTCTTTGATTCTCACAATTTCAAACTGCTCGGTGTCAACATAATCGACCGGTGTGTCTAACGAAGTTTCTAAAATCAAAATCGTATCCGGATTCATGATTTTAGCATCACCAAGCCACTCTAAAATCTTTGGCTCAAACCCTCTCTCATAGGGAGGGTCGGCATAAATAATATCAAATGTTTCCTGCTGTCTTGCCAGTTTGGAAATCGCATAACTGACTTCCACCGGAAATACAACTGCCTGACTTTCTAACTTTGTTTTTTTCAAATTCGCCCGAATACAGGAAAGTGCTTCTTTGCCAAATTCAACAAAGACTGCTTCTTTGGCACCTCTGCTGATTGCCTCAATTCCAATTGCTCCGCTTCCACTAAATAAATCCAAAAAACGGCAGCCTGGAATGTCATCCTGTAAAATATTAAAAAGCGTTTCCTTAATCCGGTCGGTCGTAGGTCTTGTCCCCCTGCCCTCCGGAGAGACTAGAGGAAGCCGCCTTGCCTTTCCTGCAATCACTCTCATATCCAATTCTTCCTTCCCAATGCTTATCGTTTTTATTGTATATGATTTACGCCTTTTTTTCAAGGAAAACATTCACCTTACAGCGTAATCTGCCCCAAATACCGGTTCAAACGGTTTCTCAAACGCTCATTTTTCTTATATAGAAGTGCCTTTTCATCCGCAGACATCTCTTTTGCCTCTTTGGACGCCTGCTGCAATAACTTCGCGTCTTCAAAAATATCGGCAATTAAAAACACCTGCTCTCCACTCTGGCGGATGCCAAATAAATCCCCCTGTCCGCGGAGCACCAAATCTTCTTTTGCAATATAAAATCCATCATTGGAATTGACTAAAACCTGCAGCCGCTCCCTGCTCTCTTTGGTTTCTTTTGTCGACATCAAAATACAATAGGACTGCCACTTACCACGTCCGACTCGTCCTCGAAGCTGATGTAACTGCGCCAGTCCAAAACGCTCTGCATTTTCTATCATAATCACACTGGCATTTGGCACATCAATTCCAACCTCAATCACTGTTGTTGAAACTAAAATATCGATTTCACCTTCTGCATAACGTGCCATAATATCTTCTTTCTGCGCCGGTTTCATTTTCCCATGAAGATATTCAATCGTTACCGAAGGTGGAAACTGGCTTTTGAGTTCCTCGGTGTAAAGCATTACACTTTCCAGTTCGGATTCGTCGTCCTGTTCCACCATCGGGCAGATAATATACACCTGCCGCCCTTCTTCAATCTGTTTTAACATAAATCGATAGGCATTCGGACGATAATCCGTGTTGACTGTACAGTTCTTTATCGGCAAACGATTAGCCGGTCTTTCATCAATCACAGACAAATCCATATCGCCGTACAAAATTAACGCAAGCGTCCTTGGAATCGGCGTCGCACTCATCGCAAGAACATGTGGTTCTTTTCCTTTTTGATAAAGTTTCTCACGCTGCTTTACACCAAAACGATGCTGTTCATCGGTAATCACAAGTCCCAAATCGGCAAATGCAACACCATCCTGAATGAGCGCATGCGTTCCAATCACAATATTCCATTCCCCGGAAGCAATTTTTTCTTTTGCCTGTCTCTTTTCTTTTGCGGTAAGAGAACCGGACAATAGTCCAACCGTCACGCCGTAATCTGCCAATAACTTCGTCAGATTTTGATAGTGTTGTGCCGCTAATACTTCCGTCGGTACCATGAACGCTCCCTGATATCCGTTTTTAACAACTTCCAAAAGGGCTAACACGGCAACAATCGTTTTTCCGGAACCAACATCTCCCTGTACCAGACGATTCATTACAAAACCGCCTTCCATATCCGCACAAATTTCTTCATACACTTTTTTCTGTGCGCCAGTCAATGAAAATGGCAGATTTTCCAAAAACTCAGCAGCCTCTTTTGTCTTTTGAATCCGGTGTGTGCTGATTTCTTTTCCATTTTCACGGATATAATTAAGCGCCATTGTATATAAAAATAACTCATCAAAGGCAAGTCTTTTCCTCGCCTCTTTCAATTCCTTATAATTAGCCGGAAAATGAATCTGACGCATCGCTTTTTTATATTCAATCAGCTGCTGGCGTTTGCGCAAATCCGCCGGTAAAAATTCTTTGAAATCCTCTACCTCCGTGATTGCCTCCTGCATTAATTTTGCCATAGCATGATTGGTAATCCCCGCCGTAAGCGGATAAATCGGCTGCATTTTTCCTACAATTTTGTAAAATTCCTGCCTTGTGTAACGCTTTGGCTGCACCATCTGCAACCGCCCGTTTCGCTTTTCAACCTTTCCACGGAACAAATATCTTGTCCCCATTTTTAACTGATTTCTCAGAAAAGGCATATTAAACCACGTAATTAGCAAACTGCCGGTCGTATCCCGCAGCGTTATCGTTAAAATACTTTTTGAGCCACGTTTCATAATCTGCGGCCGCGCCATAAGCACGCCTTCTACAGCCGCTATATCTCCTTCTTCCAATGCTTCAATCGGATAAACCGGCTTGATTTCATCGTAGTTTCTTGGGTAGTGCTCTAGCAGTTCTCCAACCGTTTCAATTTTTAATTTGTGAAGATTTTGTTCCGCTTTTTCGCCAACACCTTTGACGCTGCGGACCGAGTCTGTTGTCTGCATTGCGATTTCCTTTCCATAAGATACTCAATCTTGTTGAGAATTTGGAATGTGCATTTTTTGCACATTTCTTTGTTTAATTAATTCATTATTAAACTCTTTTCCATCTGAAGCAGTTGTCGCAAAATTTACGACAACTGAATTAGCCAACTCTTTCTTTAATGCATTATTAATATGTTTACCGATTGCCTTTACATCTCTTCTATAAATCCCATTTTGTCAAATTCATATCCGAATTATACAATAAAAATAACGGTACTGTATATCCTTATTCATATACAGCACCGCTATTTTTTTCGATACACCAAACAACTTCGGACATACTCTACATATGTCGTCAGAACTCCTCCCAACTTCGTTGAGTCCCTCCTCAATGCATATAATGGACCTGGCGGGAGTCGAACCCGCGTCCAAACCAGAATCCCACGTTCTTCTACTATCATAGTCAGTTCTTTTGTTTTCTTGCGAAAACCATTCCCTCCAAATAGCGGGAACTAACACCCACTAAATATCAGTAGCTTCATGTTTCTCTTACCGATTCAAAGCTTTACCGGCAAGGTTCCCTACAAAGGAATGATGCTGTAACCTAGGTTGTAGGACGCCTAAGCACAACAGCCGCCATAATTAGGCAGCGTAAGCTAATTTATTATTATCAGCGTTTAAATTTAAGTCTGCGTTTTAACGTGGTCACAGTCCACGGATAGCTTCACCGTCTTCAGCTGGCCTGTCGAAACCAGTACAAGCCCGTACTGATAGATAACGTCAGGATCACAAAGCACCCCAACTGTTATACATATACTATCACACACACATTATCATGTCAACCGCTATTCTTAACAATTTAATCTTACTCATCTGTAAATTCAAACTGATTATACCCTGTTATATTCGCAAGCCAGGTTTTTCCATTAGCACGTTTTGCATCTAATGTATTTATAGCAACACTATATACATTCCGTTTTTCATCATTCCCTGCATCATATAAACTTCCAAGTGCACTTATTACATAGATTCGTCCATTGTAAGTGCCCAGATACATCATCGTATGTCCCTGAAAATAAAGCGGACTTCCTATATGCGTCGTCTTAATCGCTTTTGTTTTTTCTTCATCTGATTTTCCATCAATATTTTTATATACCGGAATTTCACGCTGCCAATTTGTATTTCGAGGTAACGACAGTCCACAACAGCGATATGTCTGTGCCACATAATAAGAACAATCCATAGCATCCAATGAACCACCCCAGCCATATCGGTTACCAAGGCATTCAAACGCAGTGTTTATAAGGCTTTCCTCTGTAAATGGCAAATAACCAACATTAACTTTACTGTGTTCCGAAATTAATGCTATTTTCTTTACATACCTTCCCTCTTCGTTTCTTACCGGCATATATACAACATAATTATGCCAGGCATCTCTTCCGTCAACCCTTGCCGGAATATCCTTTTTCTCTACTAATTTCAAACAGCATCCAAGCGTCAGCACACGTGCCGATATATCCGGATTGTAAAAAGATGTTTCTGTCACAATGCGATCCGTTGTGACAACAAGAAAATTTTTATTTCCAATCTCAACATCCCAGGCATCTAACCATTCTTCTTTTGATTTGCAAACAGCCACATCCTCTGAATTAACCCAGCCGGTGCAATTTCCGGAAATGGCATAGTAAAACTTTCCATCCGCTGTTTTCATTTTTAAAATCAATGGCTCATTTACTGCTACCGCTGCATTCACACCTTCATTGTCCGTATCCGTTGCTGAATATCCAATATAATCTGATGTAGGACACCATTTCAATTCGGTTCTTTTGGTACAAATCGCATAGTTTATTGTATCCGTCTCTGTGACCGATTCATTGTCTAAAATATTATTTTTTATATCCGTAAAATATGTTGTCTTATCTACCTTAATTCCATTCGCATAGTAATTGCTTCTGTTTGCATCCGTATCAATGGATTTTGCAAGATTATTTCTCAATATTTCCCCATTGTATGTCTCCTGTATATTTTTTATATCATTCATATAAGTACTCTTTTTATTTTCAAGCATTTTTGCATTTAGATTTTTTATTTCATCATTTTTCATAAGCGGCTTAGTCGTCTTGCTGCTCATATTAAGCCAAAATTTTGTTTTGGTCATTTTGCTTGTAACACCATCTGCATAGGAAATTTCATCTTTTTTCTCTTCGTCTATAACCTCCGGTGTCATCGTTGGCTGCTTTGTCGGTGTTATTGTGCTCTTAATATTTTGCGCGGGTATCTTTGTAACTGACGGCTTCTCTGTCGATTTCTTCGTATCATTTTTTCCTACTGCTTTTTTCACCGTAACAAGGCAGCTGTATTTTTTTTTGCCGAGTTTAGCAGTAATTTTTGTTTTTCCTGCTCTTTTTCCAATTACATAAATACAATTCTTTTTGACCTTTTTAATTGTAACATATTTTTTCGTACTAAGTTTCCATGTTACTTTTTTGGATGTATTTTTCAATTTCAGTTTCTTTTTTTCCTTCACTTTTAATATCATTTTTTTATCTGAAATTGAAACTTTTTTTGCATATACCGGCTGACTGCACGAAATGCCGGTTACCACCATTGCCACAGACAAAATAACGGCTGCTATCTTTTTGTTTTTCATATTAATTCGCCCCTTTTTCAATCATAAATCCTATCATAAAAAATCGTAAATAACTCAATTGGGTTATTCACGATAATACATCTATTTCCCTACCACGTCAAACTCTTGTACTCACTGGCTTTATCGCGCATCAGCAAGTCTGCCACTGCCTGCTCTGCCGTTTTATCGGAGAACAAAATTGCGTTAATCTGTTCCACAATTGGCATTGTTACGTGGTTTTTATTGGCAAGTGCCATCGCAGCTTTTGCACAGTTTACGCCCTCGATAACCTGTTTGATTTCTTTCTTTGCTTCCTCTAATGTCTTGCCCTGCCCTAACATATAACCGCAGTTATGATTCCGGCTGTGGGTGCTGATACAGGTTACAATCAAATCGCCGATTCCTGATAAACCGCAGAATGTTTCCATTTTTCCGCCAAGTTCCACACCAAGTCTGGAAATCTCAGCAATTCCACGTGTCATCAAAGCAGCTTTTGTATTATCACCAAGTCCCATGCCATCCAGAATACCGGCAGCCAGAGCAATCACATTTTTCAATGCACCGCCAAGTTCAATACCAATCATATCCGGACTTGTATATACACGGAAGCGGTCACTCATAAACACATCCTGTACAAACATTGCCGTCTTTTCCGTCTTTGCTCCGACAACAACCGTTGTTGGTACTCCATGGGAAACTTCTTCCGCATGGCTTGGTCCGGAAAGCACACAGACATCGGCCATCGGCAGCTCATCCTCAAGGATTTCGCATAATGTCATCAATGTATTTTCCTCGATTCCCTTGCCGACATTTACAATAATCTGATTATCTTTGATAAAAGGCTTTGCTTCCTGTGCCGTCGAACGGACAAACGGAGAAGCGACTGACCATACAATAATATCCTGATTGGTACATGCCTTTTCCAAATCTTCTTCAATCACAATACTATCCGGAAGTTTTACCCCAGGCAGACGTTCCAGATGTTCTCTATGCTCTCTGAGCATATCGGTCTCTGCTTTCACCTTTGACCAAATCGTAACCTGATGTCCATTGTTTGCACACAAAATAGCAAGTGCGGTTCCCCAGCTTCCTGCTCCCAAAAAACTAACATGTTTCATCTACTCGTTCTCCTTTTCCTTTTTTTCTCCCAATTTACGTTCTGTATGATTCATTAACCGTCTTATATTTCCCGCATGCTTAAAGTAAGCAAGTGCTGTAAAAATCAGCGCAATGACAAGCATAATGACAAACAAAGACGTTTCAATCCCATGGTACTCTAAAATCACATAAAGCGGAAAATACCACACAACAATCAATGAGCCAAGAGACACATATCTGGTAATTCCAACTACAATAATAAACAATGCCAAAAAGATACCAATCATAATCCAGCCAAGGCTTGTATTGGATGAAGAAGCAACAATAACTGCCGCCGATACCGCAATTCCCTTGCCGCCTTTAAAATGAAGGTAAAAAGGGAAATTATGTCCAATTACAACACCAAGACCAATCACCAAAGTCATAAGATAGGTCAGTTCCGGTGAATACCCCATGTTCGGACAGAAAACAAAGCGCACCAAAAGTGTCGGAATAAATGCCTTTAATAAATCTCCGGCAAAGGTAAGCGCACCGCCTTTTGCTCCCATAGTACGAAGAGCATTGGTCGTGCCAATGTTTCCACTTCCCTCCGACTGGATATTATGTCCACTCATCCTTCCAACCACATATCCGGTTGAAAAGCTTCCAAAGCCATAACCAATGATTAAAAAGATTATTGAATAAACAAGTTCCATGATAAATTACTCCTTTTCTTTACGTTCCCTGATAAAAATACGAATCGGTGTACCCATAAAACCAAATGTATCACGAATCCGGTTTTCGATATACCGCTGATACGAAAAATGCATCAGTTCTTTTTTATTGACAAACAAAACAAACGTCGGTGGCTTTGTACTCACCTGCGTCATATAAAACAGTTTCAACCGCTTTCCTTTGTCAGAAGGTGGCTGCTGTAATGCGACTGCCTCCATCAAAATCTCATTTAGCACACCGGTCTGGATGCGCATTGCGTGATTCTCAATAACCGTTTCAAGTAAATCAAAAATTTTCTTTGTACGCTGTCCGGTCAGGGCAGAAATAAAAATAATTTCCGCATACGGAACAAAGGACAAAATGTCCCGTACTTTTTTCGTATATTCTTTCACCGTATGATTGTCTTTTTCGATTGCATCCCATTTGTTGACCGCAATAATCAATCCACGGCCTCTGTCGTGGGCAATTCCCGCAATTTTCGCATCCTGCTCAGACACGCCTTCCGTGGCATCAATCATCAGAATGACCACATCCGAGCGCTCAATTGCTGCAACTGTGCGAATAATACTGTAGCGTTCAATATTTTCCTTAATTTTACTCTTCCGTCTGAGTCCGGCAGTATCAATAAACACATATTCCGTGCCATTGTAAACAATTTCTGTGTCAATCGCATCTCTTGTTGTTCCGGCAACATCCGAAACAATAACACGATTTTCACCTAACAGATTATTAATTAAAGAAGACTTTCCGGCATTTGGCTTACCGACAATGGCAATCTTAGGTCTGTCATCCTCTTCCTCTTCAATTTTTTCCAAATCAAACAATTCCATAACGGCATCCAACATATCACCAATACCAAGCTTAGATGCTGCAGAAATCGGATGCGGGTCTCCAATACCCAAATTGTAAAATTCATACACATCCGGCATATATTTTTCAAAATTGTCGACTTTATTTACAACTAAAATCACCGGTTTCCCGGATTTTCTCAGCATATCTGCCACTTTAAAATCCGCATCTACAAGTCCCTGTCTCACATCCACGAGGAACAAAATCACATCCGCTGTGTCAATCGCAATGTCCGCCTGTTCTCTCATGTGCTTTAACATCTTATCCTTTGAATCCATCTCAATACCGCCGGTATCAATCATTGAAAAGGAATGATTCAGCCATGTAACATCTGCATAAATACGGTCTCTTGTAACGCCGGGATGGTCTTCTACAATCGAAATCTTTTCCCCGGCTAATGTATTAAATAATGTTGACTTTCCAACATTCGGCCGTCCAACAATAGCCAATATTGCTTTTCCCATGCTCATCCTCCATTTCTGCCAATCTATCCTATTATATTGCTTTTAGGAACAAAAAGCAAGTAAACGTTCTACTTTCTTTCATCCGAAAAATGAAAAAGCATCCCTCACAAGACGACATTCATCCCCGATTATAAACACGACATCATACCGCACCGGTGTATCCTCCGGCAATTTATGCTCCCATAAATAAAACTGACTCGTTTTGCAAATCCGTTTTATTTTCGTGGGCGAAATAGCACCTTCCGGCGCACCGTATTTTTCATTTTTCCGATATTTAACCTCGACAAAGCAAAGATACTTTCCTTCTCTGGCAATAATGTCAATCTCGCCAAACCGGCAATAATAATTTTTTGCTTCCAGTTCATAGCCGCAGGATTTCAAATATTCTCCCGCCTGCTCTTCTTTTTTTGCTCCCACTTCTCGTTGATTCATTATTTTTTCTTCACCTTACTTTGAATTTTGTCCATATCATCCACAAAAACTAACACCTCTGCCACAATTGAGTACAACTCCTGCGGAATATATTCTCCAATATCAAGAACCGACAGCGAGCGGGCAAGTTTTTCGTCTTTATGAATCGGCACATTTTCCTCTTTTGCCACATCTATGATTTTATCTGCCAGATAACCGCGTCCACTGGCAATGACCTTTGGAGCCTGCTCACCCGGCGTATATTCAAGCGCAACCGCCGTCTTTTTTTCCTTTTCATATGCCATACTTATTCCCTCCTTAGGAAATCCAGTTATGAATAAATGTGCTCCTGTGAATCGGACACGGTCCGTATTTTTTCAGTGCCTCACGGTGCTCTGCCGAACCATATCCTTTATTTTTTTCAAAGCCGTACTCCGGATAAAGTTCTGCGTATTCGACCATCATGCGGTCCCTCGTAACCTTTGCCATAATGCTGGCAGCCGCTATGGATAAACTTCTTGCATCTCCTTTTATAATACCGACCTGACGAATCGGAATCAAAGGAATCGTAACCGCATCGTTTAATAACAAATCCGGAACAACATCCAAATCCTCGACCGCATGCTGCATAGCTTCATAAGTCGCCTGTAAAATATTGATTTCATCAATTCTTGCCGGTGAACTCATGCCAATGCCGACACTCACAGCCTTTTCCTTAATTTCATCATACAATTCCTCACGCTTTTTTGCACTCACCTGTTTTGAATCGTTTAACCCTTCAATCGTAAGTCCTTTTGGCAGGATGACTGCCCCTGCAACAACAGGTCCCGCAAACGGTCCGCGCCCCGCCTCATCAATACCGCAGATACAGGAAAATTCATCCCCATATTTGCGCTCAAACTCTAGCATTCGATACAGTCTTTCCTGCTCTTTTCTATATTTTACGAGTTTGTTCTCATACTGTGTGATAAGTTTTTGCACACCTGCGCGTTCATCCGTTTTATACTGCGAAAAAAGAGCATTCCACTGCTCTTTTTCCGCCTGTTCAAACAATTGTTTTATATCTTTAATACTCTGCATAATTCCACTTCCGTTTCTTATTCCAGACTAAACAGCGTCCGCTCACCAATCGTAATCTGAGAGGTCACAGGGCTGCCCATAATCGTCTTTTTCTTGCGCTCGCTGTACGTTCTTCCTACGGTTTCAAATTCGATGATGTTATATCCCTTTGCCCAATCCTTTATGGAATATGGGATATACGCAATCAAAGGCGCCGATGTTTTTACCTGATAACCGGTCTTACCACTATAGGTAGTTTTCTCGCAAGCTGTCGTCATATCCTTTGTCGTATACAGAATAAGATTTGAGCCGGGTGCCGTTTCACCGCTCTCGTTCTTTAGCGATATCTTTGTCACCAAACCATCTTCAGTATTGTTATTATCGTGAATCTGAACTTTCAGATATGAGGTTTCGCTGGTATACGAACGGTCGGACGAATAATCAATCAAAACCGAATCATCGGCTAATTTCACATATTTCTTTGCCTGTTTTAATGCCTTTACAACCAAATTATTTACGGTTTCCGGACGATTATTCATAATCTGAAATGCCGTATCCATCGCAACATTTAAAACATCTGCATTTTCCGTATTACCAAGTAATGTCGAATAATTTTCATTGTTTGCATTTTGCGGAATTGCCACATTACCATGTTCACCGTCACTGCCCTTAGCTTTCATTCCCATCTTTGATGATGTAAAAATATTACTCGCATCATTCACATCAAAATAAGAACGATTATAGCCATAGGAAACAAATTTATCTACGTTAATATTACATTGGCTGTCTGTACTCCAGAGCGCATCCATCTCATCCGCTTCCGGATAGAAAGTAAGCGGATTCCACAGATAATAACACTTTTGCTTTTCGGTCAAATCATCGGTTTCAATTGTCTTAGGTCTGACATAATAACCGGTGTTATCTGCCGGCGTTTTTGCATCTGTTTTCGCCGTATCATTTAAAACTATCTGCTCTAATTTTCCCGTCGTCAAAATGTCATCATAAAAAGTTCGGATATACGATTCATCCTCTTCTTTTTTCGCCGTCAAATCAAACTGTGACGCGATGATATAAAGTTTTGCCAAATTATTCAGCGTCGCTTTTCTCGTCACATTCGGCGTCTTTTTCGATTGATACATCTTAACATCTGCCGTTCCATATTTTTCCAGATTGCCAAGACGGTTTGTCATGACTAATGGCAGATTTTTGTTATTACACAAACGATATATCAATTTAAAGCACAAATTCCAATCCAAATCTTCGTCCATAAATTCTGCTACTTTGGACGAATCGTACTGATAATCCTTCTGATTTTCCACGTATTTATAATATAACTTATACACATTCGCAATATTATTTGTTTCTGAATCGTAACTGCCCAGATAGAACATATCCGCGCGCTCTATCATATCCACCTTTTCTTTGGTATCCTTTTTCCCAATGGCATTAAGTTCCGAAGGTGTCATGCAAATAACCTGCATGTGGAAATTATCGTATGCTTCCTGCGTTGTAAAATGGAACAACTGACGTTTTAACACGTTATTATTTTTCAATCCATAATAAGAAAAGGTATAAATATCCTTTGTCTCCTGTGGGGACTTCACATATTTGCTGGTCAAATTGCTGTTATCGGATAATTTCAGCATCATTCCAGTCAACGCCGAAGCCTCTTTTCCATTTTGATTATTATCATAGTTATATAACTCAGATGTTGAATCCGTCCAACCAATATTCGTTTCGTTATTCCAAAATCCATACTGCCCAATTTGTGCCGTCCGGTTTGTGTACCTCTCCAATACCCCTTCCGGTAAATCCTCTTCCTTCTCGACATAAATCCAGCGGTCTGCATCCGTTCCCATTTTTGTGAAAATGAAATTTGAAGCATCACTCTCGCTGGCAAAACCAAACTCACCTTTACCCGGCTCTACTGCCACAAGATATCCGGTTTTCTTATAAATCTCTTCTTCTGCTTCCTTCACAACTTCCGTTTTCTTTTTCACCGACCAGTTATTAATATCCTCTTTTGCCGGTTTACGGATGGTATTTTTATCGCTGTCTTTCTCAAAGAAGTCCGGATATTTTTTGATTAATGCCGGAACATCATAAACTTCTCTGCTGAATTTCTGTGTTTTTCCTTTCTGTAACTGCTCGTCAAATGCCTCTGTTGACACACCCGCCTTTTCTAAATCGTTTGATGTAATCTCAACATTATATAACTTGGCAATCTCTGTATAAGGAATGGATTCTTTTTCTGCCTTTTTCCCAATTTTATAAACCGAATATTTCCAGTTGCAGAACCACTGTCCGATTTCTTTCAAATTATCCTGTCCCATAATAGAAGAATTGCCCGGAACATAAGAACGTTTTTGCTCTGCGGCAGTATCAATGCCGTACTGCAAAATATCCAGCGGTTTCGTCTCATTTTCATCCATCGCAAGATACCCCATCTGCTGCTGCGCCTTGTCTGCAACAATTTCCAAAATCACAAACGGATTATCTTTTGTTCCTTTTTTCCCTTCGCAGGTCGGCACATCCGAGGTTGCCGGTTTCGCTCCGGTACCCATTTCGCCAATCCAGTTCTTTCCTTCATCCGTCACGGAATCCAAAGCAATTGAGTCCGGTTCCCCTTTCACATACGGTTCTTTCGGACTAAACATACCAAATGCTCTTGTATAAATGCCGATACCTACAACAATGGCGATTACAATTGGAATCAAACTATATAAAAACCATATTTTTTTTCTTGTTCTCAAAAAAACCGCCTCCTTTACTGATTTCTCATCATAACTTCTTTATCACAGGTAAACTCTGCCATATCTTCATTTTTCAACTGCAGTGAAATATGGAGAATATCCTTTTGCTTTTTCTCTTTATCTTCTTTTTTCTCACATGTAAAATCTTTTACATGATCTAATAAAAGATGTTTTTTATCCGAGGTCAAAACCGCCTTCTTCGTCTCGGTGTCCTTTGCAAAATAAACGGCATCGCCATCCTGCCAGTAATAACTTGCAAGCGAACTCTCCGGCTTATGATCTGCACCGATTTTATCCTTTGTTATTGTAAGTCGTTTTTTATTGTCATCCCATTCGACACGGCTTCCTTCCATCACATAAGTCGTCATGTGGTTTAATGTCTCTTTTGCCTGATTCTGCAAATCCACCGAGGTCTGTGTAATTCTCATGTTTCTCGTAGCAAAACCAATCAGACCAATGATTGCCGTAAGAACAATAGCTGAAATCGCCATGGCTATCATTAATTCAATCAGCGAATATCCCGCTCGTACTTTTCCTTTCATACAATCACCTTCCACAATCAACTCTTTACTGTAATTCTTCCACATAGTGTTTACCGGTATCCTTCACCAGATATACCATGTAATCATTTACATTATTGTCATAAACTTCAATTTCTTCAGGACCAACGGAAAATGCACCGTCTTTTTTCTGAATTCCTATCGTGATGACCTCTCCGTCCGTCAATTCTTTTCCATCATATTTGAGGGAAATGCCGGATTCGCCAACCGACTCTCCTTCCCCTGACGGGGTGTAACTTTCCTCTTCGGTATAATCAATAAAATAATTTCCTGACTGTTTATACAAATGCATAAATAACTGCTTATTGCTTCCCATGTTTTTGGATTTCAAGTTCGTCAGGCTCGAATCAATATCATAAGCCATCCCCTTTACATCGGCAGAACGGACCATATTATAAGTAACCGCAATACCACCGGTAATCATTCCCAAAATAGCAATAACAATTATCATTTCCATTAAGGAAAATCCATCTCTTTCTTTTACTTTTTCCATGTCCGCTGCCTCCTTTCCAATGTATTTTCCGCTTAATAAGAGTTTTTCTCCCAGTTTTCATACGAAATACAGGATGAAAAATCCGTTGCATTCTGTACACCACGTCCGGTATATCCATAAAACAGTTCTTTCAATTTATCGTCACTTTTTGCCGTTTCCAAAAGTTTTCCAACCAAAACCATATTGGATTTTAAGTTCAAATTACTTCTTGTCGATGTCACTTTTCCTTTAGCTAAAATAAGTCCCTCGAAATCACTCTGTACTTCGACATCGCCACCGGCAATAATAATTCCCTTTTTCATCGAACCATCTACAACATAATCTCCCGGTGTCGCATAAATTGTACCGGAATTTTTTTCATCGTTCTTTGTCATAACCGTCGTCAATTTAGAAAAATCAATCAGACGGTCTGCTACCAGTGCATTCGCATTTTCCGGCAAACGCATACCTCCCGTTGCCCCGGAGGCAAGAAGGGATAACTGATACCCCACGTAATCCTGACCCTGCTTTCTGCCATCTGCTAACAATTCTTCATTTGGATTTCCGGCATTATTAAAATAATTATCGGACTGCATACTGCTTCCACCCGCCGCATAATAATTCTGAATCACATTACCGGCAACCAAAAACAGTTCTGAAGAAAATTTCATATTCGTATCATCCACCGTAGATACATACGGTTTTGCCCGCTCATCGAGCTGTTCTTTATTGGATACGGTTTCTCCATCTTCCTCTTTTGAACCTTGATAGTAATTTCTAAAATATTCATTTGCATTCTTCTCATCTTTAAATTTCAAATAATAAAATACATAGCCGCCGGAGTTGCTATAGTTCGCCGTATACGGCTCAGCAGAGTCTAAGTATTTTCCAATATTCGAATTTAAAAGTGCCGTTTTGTCAATTGAAACTTTTTCTCCTCGAATCACCGGATTGTGTGTATCCTGTGCATCTCTTCCATCTTCCGGAATAATATACTCATCCGGCAAAAGATAGGCAATCTGATTACTCTTTACTGCGATGGACTCACCCATCATAATATCGGAAACCCTAGCATTTCCGCTCTCATCGTTTCTCGAAACAAAAGTTCTTCCGGCAAGAATCAGCTTATCCAGATTTTTTGCTTTCAACGTTGTATTTAATCCATTCACCAAAATCGCACTGCTGTAATCAGAGCGCGCCGTCGATGTTGTCTTTGTATTCTGCTCATTATAACTGTAGCCATAATACTTTCCGGAAAGGGTAACAATCGAATTGTTTGCCTCAATATCCAAATCATTTGCCACATAAGCATTTTCATTCAAATCCAATTTTGTCTGCAGCGTTGACTCCGAATCCATCCCCTGTGATTTCAGGCGGATGTTCTGTACCCACAGATTTCCCGCTGCTTTTTCACCCTGTAAAGAAACCGTCGCACCGCCAAGCAAATCAAGACTTCCTCTGCTGATAATGGTCGGGCTGTAAAAATAGGCTGCATTCTGGCTCTCTACTTTTATACCGACATCTTTATCCCCGGTATAAATATTTCCCCGGAAAGTGACACCTTTGTTATTATCATTATTCGCAACCGCCAAAGAAGAATCCGAAATTACAATGTAATCCTTAATCTCCTCTAACGTAGAATCCCCCTCAAATTTGTAATCCGGCACCTTCATGCAAATATCGGTGCGAATCGTCGAGCGGTAATCCGCAGCGTCCGTATAGTCAATCATCATATTTTTAATGGTCAGCGAATACTGGTTATCCGAATCCACATCAATCACAAATGCTAAGTTCGTTCCCTTCTGCGTTGTAACGGCATCCGGAACTTTCGACAATTTCTTCAAAATAGAAAGGTCACAGTTCTGCTCCGTTCCCACTTTGCTTTCATCCCACGCATACGAATATCCCATCAGTTTTGATGCCAGCAAACTGATATACTTTTCGGAAAAAGTTTTGTGCATACTGTCTTTTGTCTTTGTGTAATGCTCCACCACATCTTTATAAGCTTCTTCTCCTGCATCCCCGGCATACTCCAAAAGTCCGGTCTTTACTTCCTCAAGAATTCCTTCGGTCTGGTAAAAATTATCCGATGCGTTGTGGTCAACATTTACTGAAATCAAATAACGGCTTGCAATCGTCAAAAGAATCGTTCCAATGGCAGCAATAAAAAGAATCCCAATGATTACGGTAACCAATGAGGAACCCTCTCTTTCTCTATGCCAAATATTTTTTATCGTATTTCGCATCCTTTTCACGCCCCCTTCGATGATTGCAGACGGACAATTCGATTATCCTCTGAATAATTCGTTTCTGACGCTTCATAAACATCTACCGTAACACCGGCGATTCTCTCCTGCTTTTCATGGGTAACAAAATCTGTCTGAAAACTTCCGGCAGAAAGAGACGCCCCGTTTGTATAATAAACAGGCTGTAAGAAATTTCCGGAGCCACTAAGCATAATTTTATAGCCGGCCACCGGTACTGCATCTCCTTTCTGGCATATGAAATAAAACTTCAACTGTTTTGCTTCGTCAATTGATAAATCTCCCAGATTCACTTCAACCGAATCCGTCAATGCATTGTCATGAAGAAGATTATATAAAATGTATATATTTTCTAATGTCTCTTTTTCCGCCTTCTGGTTTTTCACTACCGCGCTAAACTCAGACCCATTATATGAATAACGGTAGGAAACATCAATCCGGTAAATGCCTTCCTGTTCCGTATCATTCTGAATATCAATCACAATATCTCTTGAAAGTCCATTTTCAATTGTGCTTTTGCTGACACTCGGATTTTTGTAGTAAAAATGACTTACCGCCGCCTGCATCTGGTCAGATTCAACAATAACGGCATTGTTTGCCGAATAAATTTCCTGCAGCTTTGGCTGCTCATAATTATTGTATTTGGATTCCACCTGGTTTCCCTCAGAATCCGTTGTGTCATAATCATAATCAAATAACACGCGTGCCTGATAATCAGAGCCATTTAATGTGACTTTTTTAGACAATGTCATCTGCTTGTTCTTTTTTTTCACAAGCGTCCACGCACTGCCTGTCGCCGCCATCAACTGACTGTCAATTTCCGTAAGTGTCTTGCAGGAGTCTACCTCTTCTAATACCGATTGTGCCACAAGATCTGCTTCCTGCGTGCTCTTACCGGTTGATGAATAAAAATTTGCACTCGAAAAAAAGGAAAGTAGAGCCAATGAAGCGACACCCAAAATGGCAATCGCAATCAACACTTCAATCAGCGAAAACCCCTGTATCTGTCTTTTCATTCTCTCACTTCCCTTCACTCACATACAACTTATATATATACCTTATTTCTTAAACGTACCAAAAACATCTTCATTTCCAAGAATGATGCCTGAAATATCCGGCTCAACATATGCCTTTCCGTTTCCATTCAAACTGAAAAAGTGAACTAAAATCGTTCCACTTAATTTTCCGGTACTGTTATCAAATGTAAGGTTAATCGATACAACCGACATTGGTTCTTCATTTTTTGCCACCCAGTCAATTGCCTTTAAAATCTGTTTTTTCGTACCGGTCAACTCAATTTCATAAGGAGAAGCCTTTCCAACCATCTTCATAACAGAAACTTTTTTCTCCGGATTCTTTTCCACATCACTCAACGTCGTTTCTTCGGATTCTGTGGACTGCTCCGCATCATCACCGGTTCCTGTTGTCACAATAAACTTACCATCCTTAAAAAAAGTCTTATCTGCCTGTGGACGTATTGCACGCAGACGAACACCACTTGCCACTGACATTTTGTAAATATTGCTAATCGCTTTCTGCTGTGTCATCTTACACGGATAAGTCTGTGATTTTTTCTGAATTTCCTTCTGCGTCTTTGCCTGAGAAGCATTCATCTCATTTACGCGAATCTGCAAATCACTTAAATAATTCACTTCATTCATTTTCTGACCGGAATCCGTTTTCAAACGATTTGCCTGCTTCATATTTCTTTGAAATACAAATATCACGGTTCCAAGCAGAATCAATAATCCGCCAAGAATCAATATCAATCGTTTTTGTACGGTTGTCAATCCATTCTTCATCATTTCATCCCCGCTCTCTTTTTACTCTGTCTGACTGCCCTCTATCTCAGATGCTTTTTCATTCGCATCCACCACTTTATTGTAGGCAAAGGTTATCGTATATGAATATTGTTTCTTCTTTGTCAGTGCTTCGTTGGTCTCGGTAATCGAGTCAATTTTCACACTGGAAATTCCATCAATTTTTTCAAGCTGAATCTGCAGGGCAGACAGCGATAAAAGTTTATCGGTACTGATTGCATTAATCGTAACTTTTTCTTCATCACTGGTAATGCTCTGAATCTTAAAGGATTTCGGGCACTGTGCTTCCATACTCTTTAACAAGGCATGAAAATGATTGTTTTTATTATCACAATATAAATCAAACACATCGAGCATTTTCCGATTCACTACCTCTTCCAGCAAGGCAGCGAATTCAGACTCTACCGGTTCCATCGCCTGTACGCGGTTCGTCCACATACGGTTGGTTTCTTTTTCCTGCAACAATCGCATCACAGAAAAGCCACCCACTAAAATACTAATCAAAAGGCAGCCTGCAAAAATCAGAACTGCGCCTGTCATGGAACCTTTCTTTTCTTCTTTTTGACGCACGGCGTTGGATACAAAATGAACCGAATCAAAAACAGCTCCAAAACAGTTAATATACTGCAAAATGTAAGCGTTAATATTTACTTTACGGTTAAAGCGAACGCCTGCAAGTTCTTCCGGCGTATGTGTCTGGATTCCCAGTTCATTTGACAACAGTTCATGAATTCCTGCTACTGCACAGCCTTTTCCCATGCAAATAATTTCCTGTATCGGCCGGTCTTTGTATTTGGAATTATAATATTCAATCACTCGTCCAATATTGCCAATCAGATAAGACGCATTATCTGTCACTTCAATTCTTTTATCCAATGACGGATTATTCTCCGGATTTTCTGAATTTAAGTTGTGTAAAATCACACGATTCCGTTTCAGAAGTGTATAGGCTTCTTCTTCCGTCTGCACCTGAAATACCGGTTCTTGCAAGAGAACCTCTGTAAATACGTTAATTCCATACGGAACTACTCGCTGTAGCAAAAGTTTATTATCACTGATAATATTAACAAGCGTTGCCGACTGGTTAATCTGAATCGACATTGTAACGCCCTCTTTGCTTTTAACCTGACGGCGCATCACCTGGAAAACAGCGTTTCCATCAGCATCAATTGATTCAATATGAAGTCCTGCCGCATTAGCAAGTGTGTAATAGGAATCAATCAAATCAGACGGTGCTGCAAACACCATGACATCCTGAATAAGTCCGCCCTCTTCTGTTTTCTTCGGTTCCCCCTGTTCCACATAAGAAAAAATATATTTTTCCACGTCAATCGGGAACAAATCCGACACTTTTGCCATAACTAACGGCTGGATTTTCATTTTCTTTTTAGCTATTGGAACACTGGTTTCACGGCTTGCAATCTTTCCGCTCGCTACGGTAAAAATAACATCCTTCGTGCGAATCCCTTTATCTGCACATGCTTTCCGGATGCAGGTTGCCAGTTCAGTAACCTCTATAATCATACCGTCTTTTACTGCATTTTCCGGCGTAGGAAAACGTACACAGCCATATACGGTCGGATAATTTGCCGTATGTTCCATATGCACAATCTGAACTTCATTTGTACCAATTCGTACAACAATTACTTTTTTCGCCATTCATTCATCCTCCTATAATCCCTTTCGCCATTTTTACAATGCTTTATAATAAAGCACTCTAAAAATGGCAAATGTTAATATACAAAAGTACGGACGTACCAATTTAACACGGTATCGCCCCATAACAAAACAAGATAAACTCCCATCGCCAGATAAGGAGTTGTTGGAAATCTTCCTGATTTTTTATGGTATAACTGAATCCCCCCCTGAATCACTGCACCAAGCAGGCAGCCGGCAATCAGTGCCAGTAAAGAATGTCCAAATCCGATACACAACCCAATACACGCCATGAATTCAATGTCGCCCAGACCAAGTCCTGCTTTTCCCGTAACCTTTTTAAACAGAAGTGCGCACACAAGTAAAAATACTCCCATAAACAAAGCGCCTGCGATGTAATACAGCCACTGTGACGCATGAAAGAATAAATGAACTCCCCCAACGACAATCATCAAAATCTCACAAACAGCCGGAAACTTCATTGTCTTCAAATCCGTCACTGCAATGACTATCATGATAGAAGTAAGGACACACCAAAGGATACTGTCCGGATTCAATCCGCAGATAGCAACCACTAAAACGTATAAAATCCCGTTTGCCAGTTCGACAAGCGGATACTGAATCGAAATCTTTGCCCCGCAGTACCGGCATTTGCCACGAAGCACCAAATAACTAAACACAGGAAACAAATCATACCACTTCAAAGGGTGCTTGCAATTCATACAATGGGAGCCCACTGTGACAACACTTTCCCCCTTTGGCATCCGGTATATGCATACATTAAGAAAACTTCCTATAATGATGCCATACAAGAATACAATTATGTAGAGGATAAAGTGTTCCAATGCCATAGCGGGCTCTCCCTTGTAAAATTCTTAATTAAATCAACTGATTAGTTTGATGCCGGTGTTGTACTGAACTCTACTTCATCCGAATCTTTTGCTGCACCACTTGCATCACCAATATATACCTTAAATCCCTTATCGGACTTCTGGAAATAGAATTTCTTTCCAGTACAGTTTTTAGATGATAAACCTTTTTCAGTCTCAGCAAGGGACTTCTCAAGATAACTCTCAATTTTCTTTTTCAAATCAGCATTCAAGGAAGCAGATGCTGTAGCAGTTGTCATCTTGTTAACTTCTGTTGCATACTTGCTGTTAACGGATGCAGCCGACTTAAACGCCGTTGCTACCTCGTTCAATGCAGCACGGTCTGTAGATTCTCTGGAACTTTCCAGGTAAGGAAGTACTACCAAAGCTACAACACCAATCAAGATTGCCATAATAGCAATAACGATGATTAACTCAATCAGAGAGAAACCCTCTCTCTCACCACTTAAATACTTCTGAATTTTTCTTCTCATAGTTACACTCTCCTTTTTTTAATTTTCCCACGACCAGTATAGGCTTAGCCGTACGGGTGACTTTATAAGTCTTATATTGTTATTATACACGAATTTCTTTAGGGTTTCAAGTGATACTTTGACGTTGTTGTCATTCTCACCGTTGAACATTTACATATTTTTCTCTCCCTTGTAACAATTCAAGGCATATACGGAATCATTATTTCCTTAATCTTCCCCTTATTTACTGTTAAATCAGCAAACTGCCCTACAATAGATTTGTCTACCCTTTTCTTTATCCATTTCTTGCTTCTCTTATATGCCTTCTCAGGACTTTCTGAAGCATCCTTTATCGTGCATTTGTCTTGTAACACTGCTTTAAAAGTCTTTGGCTCAATACTATAAATAGATCCATCACTGCCCCAATTATCCACCTTGTGATACCAAACCGTATTTCCTTTTATTTTTGTAACAATGGCATAGTCATCAAATGATTTCTTTGTTGTTGACGGCTGTATACTTTCCAACATTTTTCTGGCATAGTTTTCAACTGTAAAATATAGTGATGCTGTATTATATTCTTCCATCATTTTATTTGCAGATTTTTTATAATACTGAATATATGTCTTTCTTTTTTCTGATTTGTCTACAAGGAGTTGAATCAGCTGTTTTTTCAAGTAGTACGCCCTATACTCTTTTCCTTTAATTTTACCATAGGAAAACATTAGGTCATTTCCATGAAAATAATAAGTCATTTTCCCCTTTTCAAAGTTCAAAGTAACCGTTTGATTTTTTGTTTTTAATTGTTTTGATTTCTTGTAATAAAACTGCTTGATTGTATCAATGCGCTTTGAAACAACACTTTTAGAAAAAATCTTGTGTTTATACACACTTCTTGCAGAGGCAGTTTCTCCTGTATTCATAACAACCATAACAAACAACAAAAAAATCACACTCATATGAAACAATATATTTTTCATTTTAAATTCCTCCCATCATAATTTCCTATGCTTTTCCTGCATCCTGGTAAATCTTAAGCATTGGCATCATAACCGCACCAATTACGCCACCTACCAAAACAGCAAGCACAACGATAATCAGTGGCTCCATTGCCGTCGTAAGGTTCTTCGTTGCCGTCTCTACTTCTCCTTCATAGTATTCCGCAACCTTATCAAGCATCTGCTCTGTCGTACCGGTTTCCTCACCGATTTTAAGCATATGTGTTACCATCGGCGGAAATACTCCAGAAGCCTCTAATGGTTCTGACATCGGAATTCCCTGCATAACCTCTTCACGACAATCTTTTACTGCTTTCCGAATCACCCGGTTTTCAATGACATTTCCCACAATTTCAAGGGCTTCCACCAAAGGAACACCCGACATAATAAGCGTAGACATTGTCATCGAGAACTTTGCCGCCGCATTTTTTACGGAAAAATTGCGAAACATCGGTATTTTTAAAGCGACCCGGCTGGTAAACTGTTTGCCAGGCTCCGTCTTTTTGCCACAGATAATAAAAGTAAGCAGCAAAATAAGTCCTATCGCTATCGCAATAAAATTGCTCGTCATAAAATCGCTCAGTCCAATTACCATTTTGGTCAGCATCGGCAGGTCCTCGCCCATACTTTCAAAAGTCTGCTGGAAGTTCGGAATTACCGTAGTCATCAAAACAATAATTACGCCAACTGCTACTACTAAAACAACAATTGGATAAATCATAGCAGATTTAATCATGGAATTTAATTTCATATCTTTGTCAAACTGCGTACAAATACGGTCAAATGCAATTTCCAGATTACCGGTTGCCTCACCTGCAGCGACCATATGAATCAAAAGAGATGGAAAAATTTTATTTTCCATTTCCATGGCATCTGCTAAACTATCTCCCTTTTCCACATTCACCATGACACGGTAAAGAGCTTCTCTAAGATATTTATTTTCTGTCTGATCCTGAACCATACGCAGACCGTCAATCACAGTTACACCTGCTGTCAAAATACTATAAAACTGTTTACAGAAAATGGTGATATCCTTTTTTTTGACCGGATTTCCAATCGTAATATTCCAACTGGCGTTGTCAAGATCAAATGCTTCACTAAGTTCCAAAACGATGCTGCCTTCACCCTTGAGTTTGCGCATTGCTGCCTCTTCACTGACAGCTTCCATCGTTCCCTTTTTCTCTTTGCCATATTTATCTGTAATCAGGTATTTATACTTTGCCAATTCATTCTCCCCTTTCTCGTGTTTTAAAAACCACCGCTCCCAAACGTAGGACCATCCCAGTCATCCATCTGCCACGAAGGTTCAGCTAACGGTGTTGGCATTTTCCCAGCCGGAATACGTCTTGCCAAATTCGACGGGTCCTGTGCAAATGTCATCGCATCCTCAGCCGTAATCTGATGTGTGCGGTAAAGCTCATAAAGCGCATCATCCATCATCATCATGCCGCTTTGTTTATTGGTCTGGATAATGGATGGTATCTGATGTGGTTTCGCCTCTCGAATCAAATTGCGGACCGCACTGTTGGCATACATAATTTCAAAGGCTGCCACGCGGCCTTTGCGGTCAGCCGTAGGCAGTAACTGCTGGGAAATAATCGCCTCCAAAAGAGTCGCTAACTGCAAACGAATCTGCGCCTGCTGATTCATTGGAAATACATCAATAATACGCTCAATCGTAGGAACCGCTCCAATGGTATGCAAAGTCGATAGTACAAGGTGTCCGGTCTCTGCCGCTGTAACCGCGGTAGCAATCGTATCTAAGTCTCGCATCTCACCAACCAGAATGATATCCGGGTCTTCTCGCAGAGCAGCGCGCAGTGCCCCTGCATAAGACTGAGTATCAATTCCGACCTCTCTCTGATTTACAATTGATTTTTCATGACTATGTAAATACTCAATCGGATCTTCCAGTGTAATAATATGTTTGTTCTGTGTCTGGTTAATAATATGAATCAAAGATGCCAGCGTCGTCGATTTACCGCTTCCTGTCGGTCCGGTAACTAAAATCAGACCACGCTTTTTCTTGACCAGTTCCAAAACGGACTGCGGCAGGCCAAGTGATTCCGGACTTGGAATTTCGGTATTCACAAGTCGGATAACAAACGACATCGTTCCACGCTGTTTGAAAATATTGACACGAAAGCGCCCCACGCCTTTAATCGCATAGGAAAAATCGACTTCTCCTTCGCGGTTAAATCGTTCTACCAGACGCCCCGGTATCATCTGTTCTACTAATGCTTTAGAATCTGCCGGAAGAATCCGTCCTTCCATCAACGTCACAAGTTCTCCGTTTACACGGCATTTCGGTGGGATACCTACCGTTACATGAACATCACTTGCGCACATTTTTCTTGCTCGAATCAGCAAATCATCAATCGTCATTACGACCTCCCCATTTCCATTCCTGCCATTATTCTGTCGCGATGCGCTCCACTTCTGCAATGGAGGTAACTCCCTGCAAAACGAGTTTTGCCGCACCAATACGTAACGTTGTCATTCCTTCACTCAAGGCAACTTTCTGAATTTCATCGGCACCGCCGCCGGCAGCAATTACTTTTCTTACTTCCGGAGATACCGTCATAATCTCATATACACCAATTCGTCCGCGGTAACCGGTACCATTACAGAATGCACAACCCTGTCCGCCCGGCTCGTAAATCGGCTGTGTTCCTTCTCCGCGAATCCGAAGTCTCCTTTTATCTTCATCGGTTATCATCCTTTGTCTCTTACACTTCGGACACAGACGGCGCACCAGCCGCTGTGCAATAATACCAACCGTAGAATCGGCAATCAGATATGGCTCCACACCCATATCCGCCAGACGGGTAACGGTACTTGCTGCACTATTTGTATGCAGGGTGCTTACTACCAAGTGTCCGGTGATTGCGGCTTTTACCGCAATACTTGCCGTCTCTTCATCTCGAATCTCACCAATCATAATGATATCCGGATCCTGACGAAGAATAGAACGAAGCGCAGATGCAAATGTAAGTCCCGCCTTTTCGTTAACCTGAACCTGATTGATTCCATCTACATCTGCCTCAACCGGATCCTCAACCGTAACTATGTTTACACTGCCCTCGTTCAACTCACTCAGTACCGTATACAACGTTGTCGATTTACCACTACCGGTAGGTCCGGTAACTAAGATAATGCCATGCGGCTGGTGAACCAAATAGTCAAACCGGCGCATCTCCACTTCCGGAAATCCAAGTTCACTTTTATCTCTCGTAAGCGCTGACTTCGATGCCAGACGCATTACAATCTTTTCTCCAAAAGTTGTCGGCAGGCTCGATACACGAATATCATATTCAACACGGTCAAACCGCTGTGTCATACGTCCATCCTGCGGTGCTCTTTTCTCAGAAATATTCATGCCGCTGATAATTTTAATACGCGCTACAATTGCATTTAATAATTCTTTTTCATAACGCATCATTTCCTGCATCACACCATCAATACGAAAACGCACACGCACGCTGTCTTCCAACGCTTCAATGTGAATATCACTTGCTCTTTCGTTCACTGCCTGCTCAATAATTTTATTTACCAGTAAAACAATCGGCGCATTATCAACTTCTTCGTTTGCTTCCTCCTGTTTTTCTCTGGCATTCTGCTGCTCCCTGCGCTCTTTGGAATATGTTTCTGCCATCTTGGCAACCTGCTCATTTCCATAATAGCGCTCAATCCCAAAACGCACATCGGACGGTGTCGCAACCATCGCCTCAATCTGCATGTTCGTCACAATCGCCAAGTCATCAATTGCGATAATATCCATCGGGTCCGCCATTGCCACACGCAGGATATTCGGATTATCCGGATCAACTTCAAACGGAACCACATTGTGCTTTCTTACAATTGTCTCCGGCAAAAGTGAAATTACTTCCGGTGCAATTTTTGCCTCGCGGATTTTTGCTACCGGATAGCCCATCTGCTGATGAAGAGCTTCTACAATTTCATTTTCATCGGTAAATTTTAACTCAATCAATGTCTCGCCAAGCTTCAAGCCAAGTTCTCTCTGCTTTTTGAGCGCTTCCCCAAGCTGTTCACTGGTAACCACGCCGGCATCTACCAGCAAATCGCCAAGTCTCTTACGTTTTCTGCCAATCATATGGATTCACCTTAATTTTCTGTATTTGCTTCTTCTTTTGCGTTTTTGTTTTTACGAAGTTTAATACCAACCGCAATGCCGGCAGCCGCTGTTGCTCCAAACATAACCAAACGAATCAAATAATACCCCAATGCTTCCAGAATTGTTCTTTCCATTCTACACACCTTCCTTATTCTTATTGATTTAACGTTTATCTGCGATTTGCCAACTCTCTGGTGATGTCTTCCCAAGTCAGACCACATTCTGCCATAAGTACCATCATGTGATAGAGGAAATCAGCAATCTCATACTTTAACTCTTCTGCATTTGGATTCTTCGCCGCAATAATAATTTCCGACGCTTCTTCCCCGCATTTTTTCAAAATTTTATCAATTCCCTGCGTAAACAGATAATTGGTATACGAACCCTCTTTCGGATTTTTCTTTCGGTTTTCAATCGTCTCAAAATCTTCCTGTAAAATCGTTAATGGATTGGTATCAATGTAATCTTTCTTTGCCAGTTCTTTGAAAAAGCAGCTGTAAGAACCGGTATGGCAGGCAGCACCAACTTGATGCACTTTTGCCAGAATCGTATCGTTATCACAGTCTAACGAAAGTTCTTTTACATACTGATAATGGCCGGAGGTGTCTCCTTTGCACCATAATTTTTGACGGCTTCTGCTGAAATACGTCATCTTTCCGGTCTCACAGGTAGCCTGATATGACTCTTCGTTCATATAGGCAAGCATCAGCACCTGACCCGTACGGTAATCCTGCACGATACAAGGAACTAATCCTTTATCATCTGTTTTAAATTCTGAAAATGGAATGGCACTTTTAAATGTATTCATCTCAATACCGGCCTCTTCCATATTTCGTTTTACCTTGAACAAATCGCGGCGCTCAAAATAATTGGTTGCCACGCCCTGTACCTCTTCGATTTTCAACAAATCTTCCAAATCGTTGCGGAGCAGACTGTCTCGAATCAGAAAGTTCTTTCCGCTTGCTTTTATTCTTCGGTTTAATGGTTCTCCGGTATTTACATGTTTCAATAAAAGTGTCGATACCGGAAAAGCAATTTTTTCAAATGGAAGCCCTTCATCCACTTCCACAAGAATTTTATCTTCACCAAATCTGGCTGCAGCTTCTTTAATCACACCTTCATCCGGGCAGATTTCGTATTTCACAACTACGCGGTCCGCTCCTGTGTAAAATGCTTTTTTTACATCTTCAAAACGGGCTGCATACATGCCAACAATAAATGGTATATCAATTTTTTTATCAATCTCTTTTAAGGTTGCTAAAAATTCTTCTCTTTCTTCTGTTATTTTAGAGTAATTGTATAAAAACAATTCATCTGCTCCTGCAAAACAATAATCTTCTGCCATCGTCACCACATTGGCAGCTAATTCATTCTCCCCGTTAATAAAGGGAATCAGTTTTTTATAAGACACGTCTCTTCCTCCTCTATCATTTAAAGAACGCCCTTTGTCGAAAGGACTCCTTCAATTCTGTCATCTACTTTTGAAGCCATATCCATCGATTTTGCAACCGCTTTAAACATCGCCTCTACTACATGGTGAGTGTTTTCTCCTGCTAACTGCTTAATGTGCAGATTCATCTGTGCACCGCTTGCTAATCCCATAAAGAACTCTTTCACCACTTCCGTCTCCATCGTACCAAGCCGCTGTGCTTTTAGCTCAGCGTCATAGGCAAAATACATGCGTCCCGAAAAATCAAGAGAAGCAAGCACCAGTGCATCGTCCATCGGCAATACAAAATAACCAAAACGGGCAATTCCCTTTTTGTCACCTAATGCTTTCAAAAACGCCTGTCCTAAAACAATTCCGGTATCCTCTACCGTATGATGGGCGTCCACATGGGTATCTCCCTGTACCGATACTGCCAAATCAAACAAACCATGTTTGGCAAATCCCTCCAGCATATGGTCAAAAAAGCCAATTCCTGTATGTATGTCATACTGACCGGTTCCATCCAAATCCAGTTCGATAACAATTTCCGTCTCCTTGGTATCCCGCTCGCACCGCGCAAAACGACTCATGTTCTTCTCTCCTTTCACTTACGCAACATATCATTTTTATTATATCGTTTTCCCTTGTAAAAAGCAAGGTTTTCGGTCAAGTATCCGAATTATTTTCAAGCCAGCTTTTATACAAATCCGGTCTTCTCTCACGTGTGCGCATAATGGACTGCTCTTTGCGCCATTCATTAATTTTTTCATGGTGTCCGCTCATCAAAACATCCGGCACTCTGCGCCCTAAAATTTCAACCGGTCTTGTATACTGCGGATATTCTAACAGACCATCCGAAAAACTTTCCGTCTCCGCAGACTCCTCATTGTTTAACACGCCGGGAACCAGTCTGGCAATCGCATCCATCATCACAAGTGCCGGCAGTTCTCCGCCTGTCAGTACATAATCACCAATTGACACACAATCTGTCACAATTTCTTCCAGCACACGCTCATCCACGCCCTCATAGTGGCCGCACAAAAAGACAAGCACATCTTCTTTTGAAAAATCTTTCGCAATTTTCTGAGAAAAAACATCACCCTGCGGTGTCAAATAAATAACACGTGGTCTTTTCCCCGCTTCACTGCATATCTGCTCATAACAACGGTAAATCGGCTCTGCCTCCATCACCATACCAGCGCCCCCGCCATACGGATAATCATCCACTTTTCCATGCTTATTGAGCGTATAATCCCGTATATTCATTACCTGCAGAGAAATCAGTCCATCTGCCATGGCACGCCCCATAATACTCGTGTTCATCGCCTGTTCAATCATTTCCGGAAATAACGTCATTACATAATATTTCATTCTATCAGCCCTTTCATGACATGTGCTCTTACAATTCCTTCTTTTGTATCCACTTTCTTGATACAGTCCGGGATAACCGGGAAAAGCACTTCTTTTCCCTCTTTTGTCTCAATTACAAATACGTTGTTTGCTCCGGTTTCCATAACATCTGTTACTTTGCCGATTTCTTCTTCGGTATCCTCGTTAATAACAACGGCTCCGGGAACATCACAAAGATAATACTGCCCCTCTTTAAGCGGAAGTGCATTATCTCTCGTAACCATCAAATCGCATTTACGGAACCGCTCAACATCATTTATATTATTAAATTCTTTAAATTTCAAAATTACAATATTTTTAAAATATTTCACACTCTCCACATGAAGCGTTATATTTCCCTCTTTTGTAATCAAAATAACCTCATCACATTTTTTAAAACGTTTTATATCATCCGTTGTCGGGAATACTTTCACTTCCCCTTTGATCCCATGCGTTGTTGTCACAACACCAATTCGCAGTAAATCTTCCATAATTCATCCTTTCCCTCTTTTTGGTAAGATACAAAACACCCCGCAGGCAAAAGCCCGCAGGGTATTCATGGCGCGAGAACACGCCTCATCCTTATTGAATGTCAACCATAATCTTCTTGTCACCTTTAGAACCGGCGGCACGGACAACGGTACGAATTGCTTTCGCAATACGTCCCTGTTTACCAATCACTTTACCCATGTCTTCCGGTGCTACCGTAAGATTCAAAACAATCTGTTTTTCATCTTCTGTCTCCGTGACAACGACATCTTCCGGACTGTCTACTAATGCACTAGCAATCACTTCTACTAATTCTTTCATTACCAGCCCTCCTATTTCTCAATACCTGCCTGTTTGAACAAACGTGCAACTACGTCTGTCGGCTGAGCACCATTCTGCAACCATTTCTTTGCTGCTTCCTCGTCTACCTTTACAACACATGGTTCCTGATTTGGGTCATAAGTACCAATCTCAGCAATGTTTCTTCCATCTCTAGGAGATCTCTCATCAGCAACTACAATTCTATAAAATGGTGATTTCTTCTGCCCTAATCTTTTCAATCTGATTTTTACTGCCACGTCTTTCACCTCCTTATTCTAATCTAAAAATCTATCTCCAAAAAATTTCCAAAGAAATTCTTTTTGGATATCACATTACATCCCGCCAAACGGGAACTTAAAGCCGCCAAATCCGCCTTTTCTTCGTCCTTTTCCGGACATCATACCGGACATCTGTTTCATCATCTTACGGCTCTGTTCAAACTGTTTCATCAGACGGTTTACCTCGCTGATGTCTACACCGGCACCTTTTGCGATGCGGCGTTTTCTCGATGGATTAATGATTCCCGGATTCGTCCGCTCCTCAATTGTCATGGAGTAAATAATTGCCTCCGTTCCTTTGAGGGCATTGTCATCAATTTCTAAATCCGCAGGTAACCCCATGCCCGGAAGCATGCTGAGAATACTGCTTAAGCCGCCCATCTTCTTCATCTGCTGCATCTGCTCTAAAAAGTCATTAAAATCAAATTCAGCTTTTTTAATCTTCTTTGCCATCTCGGCGGCTTTTTGTTCATCAATCTGCTCTTCCGCTTTTTCAATCAGCGACAGCACATCGCCCATGCCAAGGATTCGGGACGCCATGCGGTCCGGATAAAACTGCTCCAAATCGGATAACTTTTCACCCATACCGACATAATAAATCGGTCGTCCGGTCACAGCACGAATTGAAAGTGCCGCACCACCTCTGGTATCACCGTCAAGTTTTGTAAGAATGACGCCATCCACATGTAACTTTTCATTAAAGGATGATGCTACATTCACCGCATCCTGACCGGTCATTGAATCCACAACCAAAATGGTCTGATGAACTTCTACCTGTTCTTTTATCTTCGCGAGTTCCTCCATCATGTCCTCATCAATATGAAGACGTCCGGCGGTATCGAGAATCACTACATTATTTCCGTTTGCCTTTGCGTGCTCCACACCGGCTTTTGCAATATCCACCGGATTGTGATTTGTTCCCATCGAAAACACAGGAACTTCCTGCTTGTCTCCATTTATCTGTAACTGCTCAATCGCAGCCGGACGATAAATATCACACGCAACTAAAAGCGGTCTTTTTCCTTTTGCCTTTAACTTTCCGGCAATTTTCGCTGTCGTAGTCGTTTTACCGGCACCCTGGAGACCACACATCATAATAACCGTAATCTCATTGCCGGGAAGAAGGTCAATTTCTGTGGTTGTTTCTCCCATCATCTTGACCAGTTCTTCATTTACATATTTAATAACGGTCTGTCCGGGCGTAAGACTATTGAGTACGTCTTCCCCGGTCGCACGCTCCTGTACCGCTTTGACAAACTGCTTTACTACTTTAAAGTTTACATCTGCTTCAAGCAAAGCCATCTTCACTTCACGAAGTGCAGCCTTAACATCTGCTTCCGTCAAGCGGCCCTTACTGCGTAGACCCTTGAATACATTTTGAAGTTTAGCCGTCAAATTATCAAATGCCACGAGTAATCCCCTTTCTTTATATCAGTTCATATATCTCTTCGGCGAGTGTTGTAATCTGTCCTGCCGTTTGTTCATCAAAATTTTCTTTTGCAATACTTTCAATCTCACCAAGTTTGTCCTTTGTCAGCTGAAATTTTTCAATCAAATGTAGTTTTTCTTCGTACCCCTTTAAACGAGTGCGGCATCTCTTTACAATGTCATATACCCCCTGCCTGGTAATATCCCGCTCTTTCGCAATCTCGCTCAATGAAAGATTACTTAAAACGTAATCCTCAAATACGACACGATTACTCTCCTTGAGCAGAGCACCGTAAAAATCATACAAATACGATAATTCTACAATCTCATCTAACTCAGATAACGATTTTTCCTTCGACATAAAAGCACCACCTGTAAAGTTTTTTTCTTTACAGGTGGTAAGTATAGCGTATTTGACTGGCGTTGTCAAGCCTTTTCTTCGTTTTTTTCTGTCCTTTTAGAAAAAGCATGTGGCACCTCCACAATATCGAAACGTGCTGTAATTGCTGCTTCCTTAGCAAGCGTATTGTATTTTTTTAAAATACGGTTAGCTACCATCACACCATCTTCTTTCGACGCATCCATAAGAACAACCACTTGCTGAGTGGAACTAAAGCGGCTTGTCACATCTCCTCTGCGCAGTGACCGTACAATGGCTGACTCCAAAAGCACTAATGAATCTTCAATTCTCTCCAATGAAATTTCTCTATCTTTAGGCAATTCCATGGACAATAAAACAACCTGTACATGCTGTCCGTTTCTCTCCACATTTCGAGCAATAAACTGGTAAATAAATGAAAAACGGTCGTATTCTACTGCATAAGCACCCGGACGATATTTCCTTTCGGTTACCTGCCGCATCAACTGGTCTAAATCCATCTGACAACCGGTCTGTCTGTTATTTTTCAAATCTTCCGGCATGGATTCAAACAGATGATACGCGTCTTTCCCATTATTTTTTACATAATATAAAGCCTGATCAGCTTTTTCATATAACTGCTCGCAATCCAGTTCCTCACCACCATAATATTTTGTCATGATTCCAATGGAAACGGAACACATACTGCATCCCATCTCCGTTCTGATTTTTGCAAAATCTTTAATAATACTTTCCGCACGTTTGCAAATGACACGTTCCTCCTCTAACTCAAAGAAAAAAACTGCAAACTCATCCCCGCCCATGCGGCAGACAAAATCATCATCTCTTGTGTTTTCCCGAATAACATCAGCAAATGCCTGAATCAGTTCATCGCCGGTTTTATGCCCATATGTATCGTTGACCTGTTTGAAATTATCCAAATCCATCATAAAAAATGTTCCGCAGGATTTCGAAGACAACAGATAATTATTTATTTTATCTTCAAAATACCGACGGTTTAGAAAATCGGTCAGTGAATCGCGTTCCAATTCGCTCTGAGTCTCCAGCACGGTTTCAGTAAAAACCTGACGAAGCAGTTCATTTGCCTCATTCAGTTCTCCTTCACCCTTCAATTCACCCTCCGCCCGGTCTTCATCAATCGTAAAACCTTCCTCCAAAAGCTCAAGAAAAGCATCTACGATTTCCGGGTCAAATTGCGTTCCTCGTCCCCGAATAAGCTCCTGTATCGCATGTTCCTTGGAAAAATGTTTACGATACGCCCGGTCTGCCGTCATTGCTTCGTAAGCGTCCGCCACCGCAATAATGCGTGACACCTCAGGGATTTCATCGCCGCAGATTCCCACATAGCCATTTCCATCATACCATTCATGATGGTATCTCACACCTTCCTCAAGTCCCGGAACAAATCTCGTATTCTGCACAATCTGTGCACCGATTTCGGCGTGTTTTTTTACATTTTCATATTCCTCTTTCGTGAGTTCTGAAGCCTTATTTAAAATAGTATCCGGCGTAGACACCTTACCAATATCGTGTAGAAGCGCAATATAATAAAGTGCTTCTTTTTCTTTATCCGAATAACCGAGTTTTGCAGCAATGCCCCTGCAGTAGAGCGCAACGCGCAGCGAATGTCTCCTTGCATAACGGTCTTTGGCATCCACCGTGTGAGCAATCGTAACCATCGACTGCAAAAACAGCCGGTCAATCTGCTCTTTTTGTTTCGCGATCAAATGCGCCTGCTGTTTTCGGAGTACGGAAAGTTCGACAATATGCGCAATCCTTGCCTTTAAAACCTGCGGTTCAAAGGGAAGCGAAATAAAGTCAATCGCACCTTCTTCTAATCCCCTAAGTTCACTCTGTATATCTTTCACATTCATCATTAAAATGACAGGAATTTCTTTTGTTTCTTTATCCTCTTTTATCCGGCGGAGAACTTCGTAGCCATCCATTCCAAACATATTCGCATTCATAAGAATCAAATCCGGAATTTCCGACTTCAGGCAATCCAGCACACTCATTCCTGTCTGAACCAATGTTACATCATAAATGTCACCTAAAATAGTTTCCATATATCGCAACGCCACCTTCGTATTATCGGCAGCTAAAATCTTCGGTTTTTGCATCATACCGTCATCCCCTCATGTTCCTGCAAACGAGCAAGCGTCGTCGAAATGCCAAACTCATCGCAGACTTTTTTATATGCATCCATATTCCCTTGTTTTTTATCTGTCTTTACGGCCCGTATCAACAGATTTTTCGGTGTATGCTCTAATTCAATAAATTCCAATATTTGTGTTTCATATCCTGCCTGCTCCAGCAGATTTGCCCGCAGTGCATCCGTCATCAAAGCAGCCATCCGCTCTTTGATAATCCCATATTTAAATATCGGCTGCATTCGGTCATTTTTTAACTGTGCATTTACCTCATGCTGGCAGCACGGAACCGATAAAATCACTTTTGCACCCCAGCGGATCGCCTTGTCTAACGCAAAATCTGTCGCTGTATCACAAGCATGAAGCGTCACGACCATATCGACCTGATTCACTCCCTCAAAAGAGCTGATGTCGCCCTCTAAAAAGGTAAGTTCCTCATAGCCAAACCGCTTGGCAAGCTCATTGCAGTGTTGTATCACATCGGATTTTAAATCCAGTCCTATCATGCGGACACGATATCCATTCATGATTTTCAGATAATAATACATAGCAAACGTAAGATAGGATTTTCCGCATCCGAAATCAACAATCGTTAATTCTTTATCCTTTGGCAGTTTATCGGATACATCTCTGATAAATTCCAGAAAGCGGTTAATCTGTCGGAATTTTTTCTGTTTTTTATCCCGGATTCTGCCATCTTCTGCCTGAACTCCAAGTTCAATCAGAAAAGGAATTGGTTCATTTTCCGGCAAAATATATTTCTTTTTGCGGTTATGTGATAAAACAAGTGGTTTTTCACTTTTTTTGTTTTTTCCCTTTATTGTTATTTTCCCTTTTTTGCTTATCAATATTGTATACTGTTTTTCCGTTGTAAAGAACTGCATCTGACGGTAAATGGGCACGAGTTCGGAAAGAATATAGTTTTTCGCCTCTTCTTTTGCATAGTTAAGATGAAATACCTGATTATTCTAGTATCTGGCGAACTGAAACATAAGCGTTCCTTTATCCTCATAGCAGCGTACATCCACTTTTCCGGCAAAATCTCCCTTCTTGGGATTACTGATTATCATATGCACGAAATTCTGTCCAAGACACTGCTCCAATACTTCTTCTAATTCCATCACCATGGTACCTCCTTGTATACATTCTGATAGCAAAAATAGCCCTCGGACTCAAAATCCGAGGGCTCATCTTATCCTTTTATACCGGGTAAGTCTGATTCTCTTTATCTGCTAATGTAGCATCTACTTTCGTCCGCTGTGCTTCACGATATTTGAAGAAATCAACTGCAACCTGTGGGAACAGAGCATAGGATAATACATCTTCATCCTGCTCTTTCCACTGTGACATCTCTGCCTCAAGTTTTTTAAGCTGTGGCTCGATCAAATCAGCCGGACGACATGTAATCGGTTTTGTATCGCCGATACATTTCTTCTGAACTTCCGGATTAAATGGTTTAACTGTCTGTCCAAATTCACCGGACAAAAGTTTTTTGGATTCTTTCGTTACCATCTTGTAACGCTCACCGGAAACTACATTTAATACTGCCTGAGTACCAACAATCTGGGACGATGGTGTAACCAATGGTGGCTCACCAAAGTCTTTTCTTACGCGTGGCACTTCCTCAAGTACCTGCTCATACTTATCTTCCTGTCCCATTTCTTTCAGCTGAGAAACGAGGTTCGAAAGCATACCGCCGGGAACCTGATAACGAAGAGTATTGATATTTACACCAAGTACTTTCGTATTCATAAGACCGCTCTCTAATGCTTCCTCACGCATTGGACGGAAGTATTCAGCAATTTCAGACAAAAGGTTCTGGTCAAGTCCGGTATCGTATGGTGTTCCACGGAATGTTTCAACCATAACTTCGGTCGCCGGCTGACTTGTACCAAGAGCGAACGGACTCATCGCTGTATCAATAATATCACATCCTGCTTCTACCGCTTTCAAATAAGTCATAGAAGCAACACCGGATGTATAGTGGGTATGAAGGTCAATCGGAATTTCAACGGATTCTTTCAATGCCGTTACCAATTCCGTTGCTTTATATGGTGTCAAAAGACCGGCCATATCTTTGATACAGAGTGATTTCGCACCCATATCTTCAATTTTCTTTGCAATATCTTTCCAGTAATCCAGTGTATAAGCATCACCAAGTGTATAAGAAAGGGCAATCTGTGCATGTCCGCCTTCTTTGTTTGCTGCTTTTACCGCTGTCTCAAGGTTACGAATATCATTCAGACAGTCAAAAATACGGATAATATCAATTCCGTTGGCGATCGATTTCTGAACAAAATATTCTACTACATCATCGGCATAATGATTATATCCTAAAATGTTCTGTCCACGGAATAACATCTGCAATTTTGTATTTTTGAATCCGTCTCTTAACTTACGCAGTCTTTCCCATGGGTCTTCTTTCAAAAAACGAAGGGATGCGTCAAATGTTGCACCGCCCCAGCACTCTACGGAGTGGTAACCAACTTTGTCCATTTTATCGACAATCGGAAGCATCTGTTCTGTTGTCATACGAGTCGCAATCAATGACTGATGTGCATCACGAAGTATCGTTTCCGTAATTTTAATCGGCTTTTTCTTAATCTCTGCCATTTTCTATATCCTCCTTATACTCCATAAATTGCCATAAACACACCGGCTGCTACCGCAGTACCGATAACACCTGCTACGTTTGGTCCCATCGCATGCATCAAAAGGAAGTTTGTCGGATCTGCTTCCGAACCAACTTTCTGGGATACACGTGCTGCCATAGGAACCGCCGATACACCGGCAGAACCAATCAATGGATTGATTTTTCCTCTGGTTACTAAACACATTAATTTACCAAACAATACACCGGCTGCTGTTCCGAATGCAAATGCAACCAGACCAAGAACTACGATTTTCAATGTTGCTACATTAAGGAATGCAGAACCTGTCGTCGTAGCACCAACGGATGTACCAAGCAAAATAACTACGATATACATCAAAGCATTCGATGCTGTCTCTGTCAACTGGCCTACTACGCCGGATTCTTTGAACAAGTTACCAAGCATAAGCATACCAACAAGTGGTGCAGTACTTGGAAGAATCAGACATACAATAACCGTAACGATAATTGGGAAGAGGATTCTCTCCAGTTTGGATACCGGACGGAGCTGCTCCATCTTGATTTCTCTTTCCTTTTTCGTTGTCAAAAGTTTCATGATAGGCGGCTGAATAATCGGAACAAGTGACATATAGGAATATGCCGCCACCGCAATACTACCCATCAAATGCCCCTGCTGTAATTTGCCGGCAAGGAAAATGGATGTCGGTCCATCAGCACCACCGATAATCGAAACAGCTGCTGCTTCACCACCATTGAAGCCCCACAAAAGAGCAAGGATATAAGCGGCGAAAATACCAAACTGTGCCGCCGCACCAAGAAGAAAGCTCTTTGGATTGGCAATCAACGGACCGAAGTCTGTCATCGCACCAACGCCGAGGAAAATCAGCGATGGCAAAATACTCCATTCATCTAACTTAAAGAAGTAATTTAACAGTCCACCATCCTGAATAATCAGCGGATAAATATTTGCCAAGAGCATACCAAACGCAATTGGCAGTAAGAGCAAAGGCTCATAGCCTTTTTTGATTGCTAAATATAAGAAGATAAAAGCAACCAATATCATGACATAGTTTCTCCAGTCAATACCGTCCTGGAAAAACGCTGTCTGTCGAATAAGATTTTCTATTACTTCCATTTAGTTTACCTCCGGTTCTTTTCATTTGCTGAATCAGTCCATAGTAGCCAGTACATTTCCTGCCTCAACCATATCACCAGAGTTCACATTGATACTTGCAATTGTACCATCCTGAGGTGCTACTACCTCATTTTCCATCTTCATAGCTTCGAGAAGAAGAATTACATCGCCTTTCTTTACACTCTGTCCGACATCTGCTTTTACAGCAAGAATTTTACCGGGCATTGGTGCTGTTACTTCAACAGAACCAGCACTACCGGATGCTGCCGGTGCTTTCGGAGCAGGAGCTTGTGCCGGTGCAGGAGCAGGTGCTGCCGCCTGAGCAGGTGCTGCCGCCTGAGCAGGTGCTGCCGGTGCTGCTGCGCCGCCTGCCTTCTCTTCTACTGTAACATCATATACGGTTCCATTTACTGTAATTGTATAACTTTTCATGTCAATATCCTCCTTAATTGAACGTACGTTTTTTTATTGAACGAATTACAAGTCCGTCTGCCGGTACACAAACACCGGTCTCAGCTTCCATCTGTGCTGCTATCGCTGCGGTAATTACCGCAATAATCTGGGTGTTATCCGAAACAGGTACTTCCTGTTTTGCTACAGCTTTTGCTGCCGGTTTCTCCTGTTTTGCTGCTTCCGGTTCCGCTTTCTTTTTCTCGAACATCTTTGGCACATATTTCAAGAGAAAGATAATGATGGAAATAAGAATCAATACAACAAATACCGTTCCCATACCAATCAAGGTGTTCATTACGGCCTCACCGGGACCCACGGTAGCATTTACTTTTTCTAAATCAAGCAATAACATCCTATCACCTCATTCCGAACATCTGTAATGCATAAATTAAGTGTTTCCGAATTTCACTGCCGGAAATCACATTATCCACATAACCTCTCTTTGCTGCCGCTGTGGCACCATCCTGAAGTGTATCAAACTCTTTTGCCTTTTCTTCCAATGCTTCTTTGGTATTTGCTGCCTGTGAAATTTCATCTTCACAGAGAATCTGCGCTGCAACTTTGGCATCCATAACACCAACTTTTGCAGAATCTAGGGCAAGAACCAAATCCGCTCCAATATGTTTGGAGTTCATTGACACATAAGCACTTCCGTATGCCTCACCTGTAATCACGTTAATACGCGGAACATCAGCACTTGCAAATGCATATGTCAAATCTGCAACTGCCTGAGAAATCGTTTTTTCTTCCTGCATATCTGCTGCATACTCTTTTACATTTGTTAAGGTAACAACCGGAATATTAAATGCGTCACAGAAATACATAAACTGCTCTGCTTTCTTACAGCCGGCAGTTGAAAGAATGCCTTCTTTCGCATTTGCAATCGCACCTACTGTAACTCCATCTAAGGAAAGAAGTCCGGTTACCATTTCTTTTCCATATTCTGCTTTTAATTCCACAAATTTTGTATCATCGGCAATCTGTGTCAAGGCAGCTTTTGCATCCGTTGCATAACCATCAAAGCCATCCAGTACACGATTTGGATCATCCGAATTTTCAACAACCACTGCTGCTCCTGCATTTGCCGGAAGTAAATCAATTAAGCTGCGGATTGTTGTAAATACTTCCTGTTCATTCTCACATACAATGTCCGCATTTCCACATTCTGCCTGGAATGCAGCATCGCTTGTGTCACATTTCTCAATACGGTTTCCTGCAATCGCATTTGGTGAATTTACAAACAGTTTTCCGTTTGTCTTTTCGATAATTGTAATATCACCTAATTTGGATGAAATCGCAACACCACCGCCACAAGAACCTAAAACTGCACTAATCTGAGGGATTACACCGGATGCATTCACTTTCGCCATGTAAATGTCGCCAAATCCGGCCAATGCGTCCATCGCCTCCTGTACCCGGATACCGGCACAGTCAATCAGTCCGATAACCGGTGCGCCCGCTTTCATCGCCATCTCATAAATTCCGGCGATTTTCTTCGCGTGCATCTCACCTACAGAACCATTCAAGGCGGTTACATCCTGACTGTAGATATAGACCAGATTTGAATTTACAACACCGTAACCGGTAATCACACCGTCTGCCGGCACTGCTTTTTCCTGCATGTTAAAATCGGTATTACGTTTGGTAATCATGCCACCGATTTCAACAAAACTGTTGGCATCAACGAGAGATTCGATACGTTCTCTTGCTGATAATTTTGCTGAGTTACTCATTTGCAGCCCTCCACTTTCTGTATTATTGTTTATATAAAACTCAAATTTTATCCAATTGTAATTGTAACGCTTTTTCAACCCCTTGGCAACAACTATTTGAATTATTTTTTCAAATTCCTCATATACTGTAAAAAAATGTCTGGTGGCCTTTTTATGAAACAAAAAAAATGCTTTGCCATCCTTTTATTATGTGCCCTGACCGCATTCCATATTCTGTGGGACAGACAATTTAGCTCCACCGATTCTTCGGATTTTGTTCCTGTTCTGCCGGAGCCTGTCATTCAAATCAACGCCATGGAGCAGACACCAAATCCACTTATTTTACACGCCTCCTATGCCTGCCTGATGGATGCCGGTTCCCATCGCATTCTATATAGTAAAAACACGGACAAAAAAGTGCCAATGGCAAGTACCACCAAAATCATGACCGCCCTTTTAGCACTGGAGTCAAATAAGCTTAACGATGTGGTCATTGCAAGCAAAAAGGCAGCCGGGATGCCAAAAGTCCATCTTGGTATGCAGCCTGGAAGACAGTATTATATGAAAGATCTTTTGTACTCTCTCATGCTGGAATCCCACAATGACACGGCAGTCGCAATTGCCGAACACCTTGGCGGCTCTGTTTCCGGTTTCGCAGCAAAAATGAATCAGAAGGCAAACCTTCTTGGCATGTCTTCGACTCATTTTATCACACCAAACGGACTCGACGCAAATGGTCATTACAGCACTGCTTCGGATATGTGTAAGCTCGCTTCCTATGCTATAAAAAACAAAGACTTCCTTTCTCTGGTGCAGACAAAATCTCATTCTTTTTCTGACTGCTCCGGAAAGTACCACTACAGTCTGACAAACCATGACGCTTTCCTTTCTTATTATGAAGGCGCGCTCGGTATCAAAACCGGATTTACCGGAAAAGCCGGTTACTGTTTTGTCGGAGCCGCAAAGAAAAACGGCATCACGCTTACCAGTTGTGTTCTTGCCAGCGGATGGCCGCCAAACAAGTCATTCAAGTGGAGTGACACAAAGAGTTTAATGGATTATGGTTTTTTTTATTTTCAGAAAACACCGCTTCCGGTTCAAAACCTTACCCTTGCCAAAATCCCGGTAAAGGATGGCAAAAAAAAGTTTGTATCTCTCAAACCGATTATCCCAAAAGAAACACTTACTGCTTCCTTTGATTCTTTGAAAATCGTATACCGAATTCCGACTGCACTTTGTGCGCCAATACGAAAAAACACACCCATCGGAAGCATTTCTTTCTATATAAATAATAAACTTTTTCAGAAAACCGAGGTTTTCCCGTCAGAAAGCATTGAAAAATCCTGTTTTTCTGATACAATAGAACAAGTGTTGAATCAATGGATGGATATCTTTTGCCTATCATAAAAAATATTTTCAAAAAAACTCTTTACTTTTGAAAGTAAACATGATATGGTATACGCATAGTACGTTTTACAAGAACGAAGGTGTTCTCATTCATGGGGACACCTTTCTTTTTTGTCAGGCGTCTGCAATTCAAATAACATGGGAAGGAAGGAATTAACTATGCAAAAAAATGTAATCGAAGATGTTTTTGGAACAAAAGTTTTTAACGACGATGTCATGCAGGAATACCTGCCAAAGAAGACATACGCCCAGTTGAGGGATACCATTGAAAATGGTGAGGAGCTGGCTCCTGAAGTAGCAAATGTGGTTGCTCATGCAATGAAAGAATGGGCATTAAAAAACGGTGCTACTCATTATACCCACTGGTTCCAGCCAATGACCGGTGTAACAGCCGAAAAACATGACTCATTCTTAAGTCCGGAATCCAATGCACACGCTGTCCTTGAGTTCTCCGGTAAAGAATTGATTAAAGGTGAACCAGATGCTTCTTCTTTCCCATCCGGCGGACTCCGTGCTACATTCGAAGCCAGAGGTTATACTGCATGGGATTGTACATCACCGGCATTTCTCCGTGAGGATGCAATCGGTACGGTTCTTTGTATTCCTACCGCATTCTGCTCTTATACGGGAGAGGCACTTGACAAAAAGACTCCTCTTCTCCGCTCGATGGAAGCAATCAGCAAACAGGCTGTCCGCGTTTTGAACTTACTTGGCGATGAGGATGTTACCAATGTAAAATGTTCTGTAGGACCGGAGCAGGAATATTTCTTAATTGACAGAGAGCAGTTTTTACAGCGTGACGACTTAATCTTTACCGGTCGTACATTGTTTGGACATATGCCGCCAAAAGGACAGGAACTGGATGACCACTACTTTGGTACAATCCGCGAGCGTCAGGCAGCATTTATGCGCGAATTAAATGATGAATTGTGGAAACTTGGCATTTTGTCAAAAACACAGCATAACGAAGTGGCTCCTGCTCAGCATGAGATGGCTCCGATTTACAGCACAGCAAACATTGCAACTGACCACAACCAGTTAGTTATGGAGACAATGAAAAAAGTGGCACGCCGTCACAATTTTGAGTGTCTTCTTCACGAGAAGCCATTTGCCGGCGTAAACGGTTCCGGAAAACATGATAACTGGTCTTTGGTTACTAATACAGGAAAGAACTTATTAAGTCCCGGTAAAACACCATATGATAACAAACAGTTCCTTCTGTTTTTATCCGCTGTTATCGCTGCTGTAGATGATAATGCCGCACTGTTACGTATGTCTGCTTCCAATCCTGGAAATGACCATCGTCTTGGTGCAAATGAGGCACCTCCGGCTATCATTTCTATTTTCCTCGGCGAGCAGTTAGAGGATATCGTAGAGCAGATTTTACAAAATGGTACTGCTACTCACAGTAATAAGGGCGAGCGTATGGATATCGGTGTACACACCATCCCACCAATCAAAAAGGATGCAACTGATCGTAACCGTACATCACCATTTGCCTTTACCGGAAATAAATTTGAGTTCCGTATGGTTGCTTCTTCCATGTCAATTGCCGGTGCAAATACCGTACTTAATGCAACAGTTGCTGATGTACTTCAGAGTATGGCTGACCGCATGGAAAAAGCAGATGACTTAGATAAGACTGTAGATGAAATTATTTACGAGACATTGAAAGAACATCAGAAAGTAATCTTTAACGGAAACGGTTACTCCGATGAGTGGATTGCAGAAGCTGAAAAACGTGGTCTTCCAAACGTAAAAACAATGGTAGATGCAACTGCTTCTCTTCTCTATCCAAAAACCATCGAGATGTTTGAGAGACAGCATGTTTATACAAAGACTGAGCTTGAGTCTCGTGCAGAGATTAACTACGAAGCTTACGCAAAAGCAATCAACATCGAAGCTAAGACAATGATTCATATGGCTTCTAAGGAATATATCCCAGCCATCATTAGTTATGTAACAAGTCTTGGTGATTCAATTAACAGCATTTCTGCTGCTTGTGCAGAAGCAGACTTGTCCGTTCAGAAAGATTTGCTTACTACATGCTCTTCTCTCCTTGCAAAAGCACAGACTGCTCTGTATGCTTTGAAAGATGCAGATAAGAAAGCAAATGCTATGGAAGAAGGAAAAGAACAGGCTGAATTCTTCCGTGACACCGTATTTACCGCAATGGCAGACTTACGTGCACCAATCGATGAGTTGGAAATGATTGTTGATAAAGAGTACTGGCCGGTACCATCTTACGGTGATATGCTGTTTGAAGTTTAATACAATCAGAATATAACAAAAAAAATCCTCCCGCATATTTGCAGGAGGATTTTTTTAAGCATTTTTAGCAAGATACTCTCTCACTTCAATTAAATCCGGGAAAATCATGTAGGACAATTGTTCCATTTCTTTTGTTGGCTTTAACATATCCGGCACGTGCAACACTCTAAGTCCAGCCGCAGCAGCCGAGCGGACACCATTGTGTGAATCTTCAACTGCATATGTGTCTTTTGGATTTATTTTCATCTTTTCACATACATTTAAGTAAATGTCTGGTTCCGGTTTGCTTTTTTCTATCATGTCACCGCCAACTATAACCTCAAAGAAATCATATAAATTCGTCGCTTTTAACATTTCTTCCACACGCTGAACACGTGTCGAGGAAGCCAGACCAACCCGCCATCCATTAATCTTCAAAAACTGCAATAGTTCTCTTGCACCGGTTTTTAACGGCACACCGTTTTTCTCTATTTTTTCATCAAACATTCGGTGCGTCTCCTCACGAAACTGTGCATAATCTAATTTATCGCCATACGTTTTGGAAAATACCTTTTTTGTTCCTTCCGATGACACGCCAATCACCTGATAAAAAACATCCTCAATACCGGTCAGCATAAATTTACCGGCAGCAAATTTCCAGCATGAAAAGACGAGATTTTCTGTATCAAACAGAACACCATCCATATCAAAAATTATCTGCTTTTTCATCCGGGTATTCATCTCCATTTCTTTATTACAAATTTAGTCTAGCATACAATAAAACATTTCTTCATCATTTTTCTTTATTTCCTTGAATCGTTTAGCTGCAGGGTCATAACAACAATAGATATCTCCAACCGTGTCATCTTCCTCTGAGTCTAGTTCTATCTTTAAATATATTTCCCCTTCAACCATGTAAACCTCAGAACACCATGCGCTAAGACCTCCCTCTTCTTTTTCTTTACATATTTGTTTCAGCTTTTCTGAAAATGCCTTCTCATATCGAACTTTTCCTTTTTTCTCTAGTGAGTAAGAATATATCTTATCATCTGCGGTAAACAAATATAACAAATCGTTCCACACACACATCTCGAAAACATTATTAGCTTTGCCAAACAGGGAAGCAATCTCTTTGTTTGTAATTAACTTCTCCTTCTTTTCCTTTTGCAGATTATAGCACCAAATTCCTGTGTCCAACGCGTAAATAACTTGATTTCTCTTCTCATCACAAATCTTTTCTGCCGATGTATAACATGCGGAATCCATGATATGTATTTTGTCAGATCCGATTTTATAGTAAGAAAAAGCATACTTTTCTTTTCCTGCTTTTCCATACGGTTTGCTTTCTAATATAATTTTATCTCCTATATAAAATTTTCTTGCCGCAATAAAATACATATTTGTCAGTGGGATTCCTTTCACATTAACAAACTTTTTCTTTTTCCTATTATACACACCAATACCATGGTAATTTGTATTATATACAAGATAATTTTCATCTACATACAAATCAAATATCTCTGCCATATCTGATGACATTTTCTCATATATAGGGCAGATTTTCTTCGCCTTTGCCATCTGAGGAAAATCATTTCCATCCACATTCAGTAATGGAACTGTATAGAAATAACCCTTTTTATTCTCTCCATAAACATGAAATATCAATTCCTTATCATTAGCATACACCAAAGACCAATCATACAAATCATGTGTAAAGATACGGCGCACAAACTTTCCATCCAGTGTATATTCATCCAAAACGTCATCTATTCCATTGTCATCTATTGTGTTTTTGATAAACACATTATGATTATTTGCATTCTTATACTTTTTATTTGCATTTACTAATGGTTTTTTTAACTGGTATTCTTGTTGTTTTTCAAGTCTGCCCTCTCGCTCCCGCTGCATTTTCCCAGTCTGTATGTTAACAGAAAAAACAACACTTTTCCCTTTGTCATAAACTTCTAATTTCAAAGTTCCATCTTCATATGCCATTTGTCTAACCAAATCAAGTCCATCCTTCGGTTTTTCCGAAAGATTATTTTTAATTTCTCCTTCTGATACAAGAACAGACTTTTTCCCACTTTGACAATCATATTGAATTACATCATAACAGAAGGCTCCTTTTCCATCTTTCACGCCACTAAAGAACAATTTGCCGTCCCCACACTGATATATCACGCAGTTATTATCCTCTGTAATTTCCCGCACCTCTTTTTTTCCATAAATATACTGATATGCTGCATGTTTATACGCATCCTCACATTTTCCCAAAAACAAAAAATAATTTTTGCTTTTTATAGATGATAGAGAAGCCTCATAATATACTGGTTTATGATTATATTTCAACTTTGTAAACTTCTTGTCCTGACGATTATACTCCGCCATCTCACCATCCCAATCCAATATAATATGATCCTTGGTTCCTGCAAGATACTCCGGAGAATTATCGGATGCTATAGAAAAAAGCAATTTTTTCTGACTATAATTAACCTTTTCTTTTCCTTCTTCCCATACAAGAGGAACCGCGTACACGCTTGTGTGATATACATCTCTTTCACCGTATAGATAGGTAAACAGTAACTCTCCCTCTGATACATTGATAATAGAAAGCTGGGATGAGTCCTCTACACCGAATTTATCTGCAGGAATTTTCTGCAGCACCTTCCCCTGATAATCACACTGAACAAGAATCTCATTATAATCATCCTCTTCATCAATATCTGTGCGATATGTGCAATGACTGGTAATCCACTGATAATCACCTAAAGCTTCTGTTTGTTTCTGTTCCAACACATTATTCTCACTTTGTTTTGTCTCTTTTGGATTTATCCGACAGCTGGTTAGAATCAGACAAAAAATCATAGAAATTACAATTATTTTTTTCATTTGATGTTCCCTCCTCTATCATCTATCAAGTTTATTTATATAATATAACACTTTTTTATTCATCTGTAAATGTGTTATACTATTGGTATGCTTAATTAGGAGGACTTTTTATATGATAACCATACCACTTGACAATACAGACACGAAACCTTTTTATATACAGATTTACGAATACATACGTAAAGAGATATTGAATGGAAATATTGCTGCACAAGAAAAACTGCCATCGGCGCGTAATTTAGCCGCAAACCTAAATGTGAGCCGGAGCACGGTGGATACCGCTTACGACCAGTTGGTTGCCGAAGGATATCTGGACGCCCGCCCAAGACAGGGATATTTTGCAAACCACGTTACGCATTTAAAGCAAATCCCGACTTCTGCTCCACAAAAAGAAAATAATGAAAAAAACACAAAGGAAGCACCACCGGTACGCTTTGATCTTAACCCGGATTCCATTGATTTAGAACATTTTCCTTATTCGATTTGGAAATCCATCGGAAAAAACCAGCTGGATTTACCATCCAATTTCAGTGCCGGTGATGCCAAAGGGGATTTGCCGCTTCGTCAGGCAATTGCGAATTATCTTCGTGGCTCCCGTGGGGTTATATGCCGCCCGGAACAAATTATCATCGGTGCCGGACTTTCCAATCTTCTTCAGATGCTCTGCATCCTTTTTTCCGGGGAAACCATATTTGCCATGGAAGACCCCGGATATTTGAGTGCGCGTCAGGTTCTCTCGACCAATGGTTATTCCATTCTGGATATTCCGCTAAAGGAAAACACCATGGATGTTTTGGCACTTGCAAAAACAAACGCGGACATCTGCTATGTAACGCCAAGCCATCAGTTTCCGCTCGGCAGTGTTATGCCGGTTTCCACCAGACAAAAGCTTCTGCACTGGGCAGAAAAGAAAGAAAACCGCTATATTTTGGAGGATGACCACGACAGCGAATTCCGCTATAAAGGAAAACCGATTCCCGCACTGCAAAGTTTAGACAAAGCAGGAAAGGTCATCTATATCGGAACATTTTCCAAAGCCATTTCACCTGCTATAAGAACCGGTTACATGGTGTTGCCGATGGCATTGCTGCCACGTTTTGAACGTCTGATTGACAATTACTCCTGCCCGGTTTCACGTATTGAGCAGGCAATTTTAACCGATTTTATTAAACAGGGATACTTTGAAAAACACTTAAACCGCATGAGAAAAATATACAAAGGGAAACACGACTGCATGATGGAACAACTGCAGAAGTATTTCCCTGAAAAAATTCTTGAAATATCCGGCGACAATGCCGGGTTATATGTGCTTATCCGTTATTTGGGACCACAGACTGAAGAAGAAATATTACGCAGAGCACAAACACTTGGTATGCCGTTAAAATCTTTAAAGGGATATTACCAGAATCTTCCTTTCCACTATCTTCCAACTTTTCTTCTCGGTTTTGCAAACCTCAGTGAAGAAACGATTCCTGATGCCATTCGCTCTCTTTCTGAGAAAGTATTTGCTTCGCCAAAACCGTATCTCTTGTGATCTGTTCTTTTAATTGCGCAAGAGAGGCAAACTTTCTCTCTTCCCGCAAAAATGAGACAAAGTATGCTGTTAATTCTTTGTCATATAAATCACCGGAGAAATCAAACAGCCAAACCTCAAAGCCGACTTCATTCTCACCGGGGATGGTCGGCTTTACTCCAAGGTTACAAATTCCTTTATATCTTTTTCCTTCAACATCAACAAAAACCGCATACACACCATATGGTGGCAGCACTTTATAAGAATCCGGGTATATATTTGCCGTTGGTGTTTCCATCGTCCGTCCCAGCTGATTTCCCTTTTGTACTACACCGGTAAGAAAATAAGGCGTCCCCAAAAGTTCATTTGCCTGTTCCATCTTACCGGTTCCAATCAACGAGCGGATTCTGGTACTGCTCACGACTTCACCGCCTAATTCCAATTTAGAAAGAACCGTTACCGAAAAACCAAGTTTTTCTCCTAACTGCTGCAGTGTATTTGTATCGCCGCTTCTGCCGGCGCCAAAACGAAAATCACTGCCAACGATGACCGATGCGGCATCGCAGGTATCGCACAATAATTTTTTTGCAAACTCCTCCGGTGTCTGGCTGCAAAATTCCTTTGTCAAAGGAATCTCAAGCAGACAGTCGATTCCTAAATATTCTGCTAATTTTTCTTTTTCATAAGGCGTATACAAAACCTTCGCTTCATCCACGGAAAACGAAATCATAACAATCGGTTTGTTTTCTTTTTTTGCCTGTTCAATCAGCAGACGGTGCCCTTTATGAATCCCGTCAAATTTGCCGATACAAACCGCTGTCTGTTTTCCCTGAAACTCTAAATTTCGTATTATTTTCATACGTCATTCCTCTATTCTAAAACATCTTCACTACGAAATACTTATCCTCCTTTTGGCGGTATTCGTAAATCGCATAAAATTCATTCTCCATGGAATACATTCTTACCTGCTCTTTGTCTTTTGGGGTCTGATATGAAGTATCTTTTCTTGCAATGCAGTTTCCGTTAAGTAAAAGGCGCAACGCTTCATCCGATACCACACAGTCTTTTAAATCTGAAAACATGGCATCAATCGGAATCAGATAATCCTGTATCTTTCCCTCTTTTACTGCCTGCTCTATCTGCCCTAACGTAAGTGCCTGCTCTAAAAAAAACTCAGAAACACGAGTGCGCACAAGAGTTTTCATCGCCGCACCGCACCCAAGGAACTCTCCAATATCTTTGCAGAGTGTACGGATATACGTTCCTTTGGAACAGCTTACTTCCATCGTAAATTCATTTTCCGAAAAATCAATCGACAACACTTTAATTCCGTAAATTGTCACCTTGCGGGCTTTCCGCTCAACTTCTTTCCCCTGTCTTGCCAATTCATAAAGTTTCTTGCCATTTATTTTTATGGCAGAATACATCGGCGGAACCTGTTCGATTTCACCCACAAACTTAGAAACTGCCCTTTCAATTTGCTCTTTCGTAACCGACACCGGATGTTTGGCAAGGATTTCTCCTGTCATATCCTCAGTATTTGTCATGACACCTAATTTTACAACTGCACGATAAGTCTTATCCTTGTCCGTGAGAAGCCCACAGACTTTCGTTGCCTTCCCTAGGCATACAGGAAGCACACCGGTCGCATCAGGGTCGAGCGTTCCGGTATGCCCTATTTTTTTCATATGAAGAATACCGCGCAGTTTTGCCACCACATCGTGAGAAGTAAAACCACGCTCTTTATACACATTAATAATTCCATTCATGTTTGACTACCCCAGCTGTTTTTCAATATGCCCGGTCAGATTATTGATTACATCAAATGCAGAGCCTTTAATGGCACAGCCTGCCGCTCTTACGTGACCGCCGCCACCAAAATAGCGGGCGATAACACTGACATCGACAATCTCATTCGAGCGCATGCTTACCTTAAACTCGCCCGGTTCTCTCTCATCAAGTAAAATTGCCACCTCGACACCCTCTGTCGTTCGCATTTCATCAATAATTCCATCCAGATCCGATGGCTTTGCCTCATACAATTTCATCACATTCTGACGCACAACAGAAAACAAACAGCGCCCATCCATAATGCGGACACTTTCCATCAGACAGCGTCCCATAATTTGAAGCTGTTTATACGTTTTTCGGTAGAAACTGTCATCGATAATCTTGCCAAACGGGATTCCAAAAGCAATCAGCTTTCCGGCAATTTCCATAGTCTCTTTTGTTGTGTTTGAATGTTTAAACACACCGGTATCATGGACGATTCCGGTATAGAGTGCACCGGCAATGCCGGCATCTAACTTTTCTTCCTCCATCAAACCATACAAAATCTCACAGGTTGAACTTGCTTCTTTTACAACATTTTCATTACCAAACTTTGTATTTGTAATGTGGTGATCAATATTTAACACATACGGCGTTTTTTCCATCACCTTTTGTGCATCACCAAGACGCTCCTCATCTCCGCAGTCAAGGGAAATAAACAGGTCATAGGAAGGCTTTTCACAAAAAGCATCTTCCTCCTTTAGGTAATCAAAAGCATCCGGTATCTCTTCCACATAAACACAGACCTGTTTGTCCGGATAATTCTTTTTTATGTACCGGAACAATCCCATACAGGAACCGATACAATCGCCATCCGGGCGCACATGCCCGCCAATGGCAATCGTTTCTGCTTTTTCTATTGCTGACAGCAATTGACTCATTCGCTGTCACCCCCGTCCTCATCACGGTGATTCAACTCGCGGATTTTCTTCGACATCTCCACACCATACTCAATGGAAGTATCCAGAATAAATGTTAATTCCGGTGTATTCCTGAGATTCATACGGTGCGCTAACTGATGTCTGGCGTAAGCGGCACTCTTTTTGAGTCCCTCCATCGTCTTTTCCTTCGCCTCATCATCGCCGAGAACGCTCACATAAATTTTAGCGAATTTCAAATCCGGCGTTACTTCACAAGCCATCACCGAAGTCATCGGATGAATTCGCGGATCCTTAATGTCTTCGCGGATAATCTGGCTCATTTCACGCTGTACTTCGCTGTTAATACGAATATTTTTTACACTGTTTTTTCTCATTTTCCATCTCCGTTCCTAACGATTTGACTATCTCGGAACCTCAACCATCTTGTAGCATTCAATCTGGTCTTCTTCCTGCAAATCATTAAATCCATCAAATACAAGACCACATTCATAACCGGCAGCCACTTCTTTGACATCGTCTTTGAAACGCTTCAAACTTGACAAATCGCCCTCGAAAATCTGCTCGCCCTCACGCGTAATACGTGCACGACATCCGCGCTCAATCTTACCGTCCAAAACGTAAGAACCGGCAATCGTACCAACACCGGAAGCCTTGAATGTCTGACGGACTTCTGCATGAGCAATGACTTTTTCCTCATAAATCGGCTCAAGCATACCTTTCATCGCTGCCTCAATATCTTCGATTGCATCATAAATGACACGATACAAGCGCACATCTACATTTTCTCTGTCTGCTGTCTCTTTTGCTGCATTATCAAGTCGAATGTTAAATCCAATGATAATCGCGTTGGATGCACTTGCCAAACTTACATCGGACTCATTAATCGCACCAACGCCGCCATGAATCACACGTACAGCAACTTCTTCGTTACTTAATTTCACAAGACTCTGTTTTACAGCCTCAACAGAGCCCTGCACATCAGCTTTGATAATTAAGTTCAATTCTTTGACATTACCTGCCTGAATCTGACTAAACAGTCCATCCAAAGAAAGTTTCTTCGCTTTTGTTTCCTCCAAAAGTTTATCTTTACCCTGGTCTACATAAGCCTGTGCAATCTGTTTTGCTTCTTTATCATTTTCTGTAGCAACAAAAATTTCTCCGGCACTTGGCACGCCATTCAGACCAAGAATCTCAACCGGTGTCGAAGGTGTTGCCTGTTTTACACGCTCTCCCTTGTGGTCAAGCATCGCACGGACTTTACCATAAGCAGTTCCTACGGCAATATGGTCACCAACGTTTAATGTACCTTTCTGTACCAAAACGGTTGCAACCGGTCCACGTCCTTTATCCAGCTGCGCTTCAATTACAATACCTCTTGCACGGCGTTTTGGATTTGCTTTGAGTTCCAAAACTTCCGCTGTCAGAATAATCATTTCCAAAAGATTCGAAATACCTTCTTTTGTATGTGCCGATACCGGGCAGAAAATCGTACTTCCGCCCCAGTCTTCCGGAATCAGTTCATATTCTGATAACTCTTGTTTTACTCGCTCAATGTTTGCGCCTTCTTTATCAATTTTGTTAATTGCTACAATAATTTCTACACCGGCTGCTTTGGCATGGTTAATCGCTTCTACCGTCTGCGGCATAACCCCATCATCCGCTGCGACAACAAGCACTGCCACGTCTGTTGACTGTGCACCACGCATACGCATAGAAGTAAATGCCTCATGTCCCGGTGTATCCAAAAATGTAATTTTTTCACCATTAATGCGGACAACATAAGCACCGATATGCTGTGTAATACCACCAGCCTCATGCTCTGTCACATCGGTTTCACGAATGGCATCCAGAAGGGAAGTCTTACCGTGGTCAACGTGACCCATTACGCAGACAACCGGTGGACGTTTTTTCATCTTGCTTTCGTCCTCTTCTTCCTCTTTGAGAAGTTCCGCTACCATATCTACTTTTTCTTCCAGTTCCGCAATAATATCGAAAGAAAGAGCGATTTCTTCTGCTTCATCAAAAGTGATTTCCTGATTCAGAGAAACCATCTGACCCTGCATAAACAATTTCTTAACTAAAGCTGCCGCTGGCATCTTCATCTTATCTGCCAATTCGCGGATGGTTAAAGATTCCGGAATTGTAATCTGCTTAATATCTTCTTCCGGCTCCTGTTTTACCGGTTCCGGCTTAATGAAAGCACCCTTACGGTTCGGGTCTTTCTTAGAGCGGATTCTGCTCATTTCTTCTTTTGTACTCTTGCGGTATCCGCCAGTCTTATTATTTCTATCATCTTTCTTACGGTTTCTCTGGCGGGAGTTTTTCTGCTCCTGCTTAATTCCGTCAAAACCACTCTGTGCCTTCTCGAAACGTTCAAATACGCGGTTATTATTGCCATTACCGTTTCCGTTTCGGCGGTTATCTCCGCGCGAATTTTGTCCATTGTTATTGCCGCGGCGGTCTCTGTCATTTCTGTCGTTTCGGCGGCCGTTGTTATTGTCATTATTCCCGCGGTTATCCGGACGGGAACCATTACCGTTTCCATTTCGGCGGTCTCTATCGTTTCTGTCATTTCTATCGTTACGTCCCTGACCGTTATTGTTTGGCTTACGGTAATTATCGTTTTTCTTTGGCTGCTGAGGTTTCTGTGAAAAAACTTTTTTCTCTTCCGGCTTCTTCTCTGCCTTCTCTTCCGGCTTCTTTTCTTCCGGCTTTTTCTCCTCCGGCTTCTTCTCCTCCGGCTTCTTTTCTACCTTAGGTTCTTCTTTCTTTTCTTCCACTTTCTTCTCAACCTTAGGCTCTTCTTTTTTCTCAACCTTTGGCTCCTCTTTAACCGGTGCTTTTACTTCCTCTTTTGGCTCTGCCTTTGCTGCCGCTTTTTTCTTTTTGAAATAATTCATCAAAAATCCAATTGCTTCGTCTTCGATATTGCTGTTTGCACCTTTTACTTCGAATCCGTTCTCATTTAAAAGTGTTACCAAATCGCCACTTTTTATATTTTTGTCCTGCTGCTGTATGCTTCGGGCAATCTCATATATTTTCATTTTTGCCATACTTTGTTACCTCCAAATCTAAATTCTTGCCAATTGCTTTTGCAAATCCACTATTTGTCACTGCTACAGACGCCCGGAATTCCTTTCCGATTGCCTTGCCAAGCATTTCTTTGTCCCCAAACTCCACATAAGGAACATGGTAAAAATGACACGAATCTGCAAATTTCTTTTTGGTATTACCGGATGCATCTTTAGCGACTATAACGAGTCTTGCAATCCCCTCACGAATCGCTTTCTCCGTCATAAATTCTCCGCTGACCACATCGCCGGCCTTCATCGCCAGTCCTAAAGAACCGAGGACCTTTCTAATCTGTACCATCTTTTAACTGCCTTTCTAACAATAGATACGTTTCTTCTTTTACATTCATTCGGAATGACCGGCTTAGGGCGTTGCTTTTCCATGCTTTTTTCAAACACTCCTCATTCGCACAAAGATACGCTCCTCTGCCATTTTTTCGTCCCGTACGGTCAAGCATAATTTCGCCTTCCTTTGTTTTCACGACACGAATTAAATCCTGTTTATCCCTGCACGCTCTGCAGGCAATACACTGTCTTTGTGGTTTTTTTCGCTCCTGCATGCCGCATTCCTCCTTTCCATATCATAAAAGAACTTACGATAAACTTTGTGTTTCGCTCTTAATATCGATTTTATATCCTGTCAATCGGGCAGCCAGTCTTGCATTCTGACCCTCTTTACCAATGGCAAGAGACAACTGATAATCCGGAACAATGACCTCTGCACTCTTTTCGCTAGGATCAACCGTAACCGATACGACTTTGGATGGGCTGAGAGCATGCTCAATGAAAATAGCCGGATCTTCGTTCCACTCTACAATGTCAATTTTTTCTCCATATAACTCATCAACTACAGCATTGACACGCGCACCGTTCATACCAACACAGGCACCTACGGCATCCACATCAGGATTGTTGCTGTAAACCGCAATCTTAGAACGGGAACCTGCTTCACGGGATACATTTTTAATTTCCACAACACCACTCTGAATTTCAGCAACTTCGGATTCAAACAAACGTTTTACCAGTTCCGGATGTGTACGTGAAATCACAATTCTCGGTCCTCTTGGTGTATCCTTTACTTCTGTTACATAAAGCTTAATTCTGTCATGTGCTTCAAAGTGCTCACTTGGAACCTGCTCCTGTTTGGTAAGTACGGCATCAATTTTGCCAATATTTACATTATAATTTCCATTGTTATAACGCTGTACCATACCGGTTACAATATCATGCTCTTTTTCATAATACTGCTCAAACAGCACTTTTCTTTCTTCTTCACGAATTTTCTGAACAACAACCTGTTTTGCTTTCTGGGCTGCAATACGTCCAAAGTTTTTCGGTGTCACCTCAATACTGACGGTCTCACCAAGTCCGGTTCCCGGATATTTCACCTCTGCCTCTGTCTGAGACATCTCAAGCATGGCATCCTCTACTTCTTCTACGACAACCTTATCCTGATATACATGGAACTCACCTGTCTCACGGTCTAAATTCACACGGATGTTATCCGCTTTTCCATACTCATTTTTGCATGCTGCCACAAGTGAATTTTCAATAGCCTCAAGCAAAATCTCTTTGCTGATATCCTTTTCTTTCTCAATGGCATTTAATGCCTCAATTAATTCCGGATTTCCTTTCTTTGCTGCTGTCTTTTTCATTTTTTCTATTATCCTCCTATTCAATCATTCTATCGTATATCTGCAACGACTTAAAAAGTTATATATTTGCGAATCAGCGCAATTTCTTTGACCGGCGTTTCCATCTCTCTGTCATCCATTGAAAGAACAATCGTCTCCGTATCTTCCCGATATTCCTTCAATACACCAACAAATTCTTTGGCTGAATATTTTTTACCTTTTTCTTCCCATGTAACCGGTGAAAACAATTTCATCTCCACATCCTCACCGATGTTTCTCATAAAGTCTTTCGGCTTCTTAAACGGACGCAGTAATCCCGGCGAACTGACTTCCAAAATATAAGATTCCTCAATGAAATCGTCTTTGTCCATCTCATCACTCAGCTCGTGATTTACAAGGGTAAGGTCATCAATTGTAATACCGCCTTCCTTATCAATATAAACCCGAAGATGCCAGCTTCCCGCTTCCTTGACAAATTCCACATCTACCAGTTCAAATTGGTATTTTTGCAGAATCGGCTCTACTATAGCCTCTGTCTTTTGTACATAGTCCTGATGTTTACTCAATTCAAAACCTCTTTTCTTTAGCCGGAATGACTTCCGTCTGTATTTGAATCTACACGAAAAGAATGAGTGGACCAAAGTCCACTCATATCAATTAACAGTATCTTCATATAATAAAGTAACACAATTTCCTATGTTTGGCAAGAACTTTTTTATTTTAATGCTTCAATCATTGCCTCATAAGACTTCTTTGGCACATAAGTATATACCGTTTTGTACTTACCGGTTGTCTCGTCCTTAACTCTAACGTTCTTTCTTGTAAAGAACAATGGCTTACAACTGCCGCGCCAGGATGTCTGATCGCTGATTCCCCATACCGTAATGCCGGTAATTCCTTTCGGGCTTATGATCTTGTTACGGTTTTTCTGAATATCTACAATCTGCTTAATAAAATCTTTCGTAAAGGCAGCTTGGTCAACATCGGTTTCCTTTTCATTTTTATAAGCATATGTCGGCGTTCTTCCATCGGTATCGTCCGTATCAAAATTAATCGTAATATCAAGCTCCGTAATCTGAACTTCGAGTCCTGCATTAATAAATGCTTTTAATGCATTTCCATATTCTTCGAGAGTCGGACGTTTAATATCCACGTGGCTCTGCATACCGATACCGCCACAGATTTTCGCATCCTCCCCTTCATTAATATAGGAAATAAGGGCAAGTTCATCGTCTACACTAAAATATGTGTCATAATCATTGTAGAACAAGGTTACTTTATCCTGAACATTTTCTTTTTTCAATTCGTCGTAAGCATATTCAAATGCTGCTTTTACATATGTAGGCTTCAATCCCATATCGCCGTATACACTAACCCATGTTGTCGCTGCGGCAGCATTCGAACGATGAATGTACTCATTTAACACATCCCATGCATATACGATTGAACCAACTTCTCCGGTCAATTCTTTTTCTTTCTGCATCGTATGGCGCATTATTGTTCGAACGAAGAACTCAAGACGGGCATTCATCGTTGCTTCATCTACAACCGCCTCGTTATCATCGTAATTCTTCTTAAAAAACCATGTTGGTGTCTGCTGATGCCACATCAGAGTATGTGCACGCATACGGATGTTATGCTGTTTGGCAATTGCAAGAACACCATCAATCGTTTCCAATGTAAGTTCCGGAACTTCGGATTCCTTGTAATCGTCACTAATCACATATCCTTTTGCCTTAGCATCTGCAACAGAAATCATATTATGTTTATTTAACATACTATCCGGCTTCATTTCATTTTCTAATGTGAAGCTGTTAAAATTTTTGTCAACAAATTTCATGGTACTTACGTCCTGCATTTCCTTACGATTATTCCATGTCTGGTTATATGTCAGACATGTTCCGACATTGTCAATTACACCTTTAAAAATTTCTTTCATTGCCGGTGTCGTATCCTGTGGTTCGGCAGTTGCGGTTGCCGTCGGTTTAACTGTCGGCACTTCCGTCGTCTTTGGCACATTGGAAGGTGATGTTGTCGGCGTATTCACCGGGGTCTTAGTCACTTTAGGTGAGTTCTTTTTCACCGTGATTTTACAAACCAGCTTCTTTGTTTTCTTACCTTTTTTAATTGTTGCTGTCAAAGTTGTCTTACCGGCTTTCTTTGCCGTCACTTTCACTGCATATTTACCGCTCTTTTTGAAAGATGCAGTCTTTTTATTTTTTATCTTCCATGATACTTTATACTTCTTGGCATTCTTTACGGTAACCTTTTTTGTTTTCCCAACCGTAATCGATACGCTCTTTTTTGATAGTTTCGGCTTGGCAGCCGCCTCCGATGTAATCCCCTGTACTCCGGCAAATGAACTAATAACCATTGCCGCTGTGAGAACCTTGGCGAGTACCACCTTTGTTTTTCTCATGATAAGTAATACCTCCTTCGCATGTATTATATTTACGATTATATTATATATACCGTCAGTGTCAATATAAATGTACTATTATATGAAATTGATGAATTATTCTATTCTAAAAGGGGATGATCTATATAGGATGGCATCAATTCAGAAAAAGTTTGCGCGTCATGGGCGCTCCCGCTTAACAAACTCGCAGAGGTATCGCTATGTAAAATACACATAGCTGATACCTGCGGGTTTGTACCCATTCCTCACAAACTTTTTCTGGATTGATGCATGCTATATAGAGAACATTTCTATTTAGGAAGAATTCTCATAAATTACGTCACTGAGAAGCTCAATATTATAATTTCTAAAAACACAGGTACAGCTCTCATCAAGTCTGGCTTATTCAAATAACCCTTTAATGTCTTTACACGCTTGCTTCTTAGCATTATATAAATTCACCACTTCAACCATACTTTCGCAGCAAACTTAACTAATACTTTTAAACAACGCATTTTCCACAATTATATAATTTCCTTTATTTTTAAAATTTATAAAATACTCTTTTCCTCCAAAAGACTCATAACGGCCTTCTTTTCCTGTAATATATTCATCATATGAATTAAAAATTTTTACATTTCCACTATACTCATTGTAGGGTACAAACAAATACTTCCCTAACGGGAAATCCTCCCCAACTGTATACTGTCCCTGTGGATAAGCCTTTCCTGACAACCCATACATAATCCTTTTCCCCTTTCTTTTTTTTGTTTGTATAGTTTTCTTTTTAGTATTTTCTTTATTTGCAGAACGATATAATTTAATGAGCTTGTTTCTATTCCACAACACAATATTTCTCGAACATGCTGCTACTATGGTATTTTTACAAAAAAAATTATTTGTCATCAATACACCAACATCTGCGTTGAAATATTTTTTCCCTCGTTCCACTTCAAAAACACTATCCTGCCTCACCATTGATGAATAACTCTTACATTGTATCGCATAGGTTTTACCGTTCTTTTCACACAATATATCTACGCCATGTTTTTCTTCTTTTTTATAATGGTGTATAATTTGAAACTTATTTTTTTGTAATATATCTACACAAAGTTTTTCAAAATCTAGCCAAGTCATATTGTCAATTTTTGGCGCTTCTCTATTTGAATTATTGTATGTTCTCATCAAGCCTAATATAATACATATAATAACAATAATCATAAAAAAATATATGATAAATCACTTCCATTCAAAATTACTTATTATGATATATTCTCACTACACTATACAATTTTTAGTAACATCAAAACATGCTTCTTTCTTTTCTATAAAAATGCTTTTCAATGAACTAATTAAATAAAAAACCACTTCTCATCGCATACCAAAGCACTGAAAAGCAAAGAATAATAAAAAAAGCAATTAAGTTATCTTTCGTTAAGTTTTTATAATATTGAACGTCATAACCTTCATTTGCCCTAAATGAACTATAGCATTTGAAACCAATTGTCCAAGCAAGCGGAACAAGTGCCAGTAGATAATATTCTTCAACCAATATTCCAATCAGACTAACAACATTGGTTACTGCCGCTAACATATTTGCAATGAATGAGTTTTTTAATCCTTTTGATTTAGAGATTATATAACCACAATGCGGACAACTCTCTGCCGTATCACTTACCTGACCCTTACACTCCGGGCATTTAATCAAAGCCATGAATAATCCCTCCTCTCTTTGAATAACAAAATAATATTACCATGATTTTACATTTATGTCTATACTCGATAAACTTAAGAATCAGAATAAAGCAAAAAAAGAAAGGTCTCCTAACCTTTCTCCAAAAGAAAAATTTCAATATGTTTAATAAAGTAAAAAGTAGTCCGTAGGGGAATCGAACCCCTGTTTCCGCCGTGAGAGGGCAGCGTCTTAGCCGCTTGACCAACGGACCATCAACAATTGCTATCATACTACAGACGACAACAAATTGCAAGTACTTTTTTTATTTTTTTTCATCTTTTTTGTTCTTTCTAATTTTTAGCAAATAATGAATATTCTGTTTCGGACAAATCATAGTACATTTCAGGCAGCTGATACACTCTCCGTCCCGCAATGGATTTTCCTGCAATTTTATTGATACCGGGCAGTTTTTTCTGCATGCCTGACAGCCATTTAGACAGCTTCTCCCCCTCCTTAGGCGGAAAAATGGAAACTGTGGCAATAGTGAAAAGACAGCACCCATTGGACATAAAAACTGACAAAAGAAACGTTCTTTTACTGCCATCCCTGCCACAATAAAAACAAGCAAAAGAATGGCACACAAATTAGAAACAGCCGAAAAATTCCCAGCACGCAGCAATGAAAATATTGTCCATGGACTATTTTCATTCAACAAATTTTCTTTTTCCAAAAAACACAGGCATATAATCCCAAACAGCAATACATATTTTATCTTTTGTAAAATCAGGGCAAAACGCTCTGGAATTTCAGGGATTTTTTTCTTTGTTTTTCTTTGCAGCCAGGATGACACACAATAAATCCAGTCTCCAATTGCTCCAAATGCACACATAAAACCGCAAAAAAAGCGTCCAAAAAACATAGTAAACAAACATAATAATAAAAGTATTATAGAAAAGTCGTTTAATACAAGCGGAGTACCCTTTCCCATGGAAACAAAAATATTTTTAATTCCTAAAAATGCCTGCGAAAACAACGCCGGAAAATAAATAAAACATATTCCTTGAATGACAATCCGTATCCACTGTAATTTCTTAATTTTTTTCATTTGCTTCCTCCAATGCCTGTTTTGCTGCATTTATAATTCCCCGCGAAGAATAGGTAGCTCCAGATACCACATCCACCTCTGCGCTCTGCTTTTTTATAATATCGTCCAACAGGGTGGCTGCCATATTCCAATACTCTTTTGTCTCCTGCTTTGCAGAAATTACGGTTATTGACTTAATTTTATTACTTTGAATTATAACTTTAAGCTTAACCGGTCCTCCAAAACCTTCTGCTTCTCCGTAATAAACACCATTTTTCCACTTTGTCGGCAATTTCTTTTCGTTTTCCATTTTCAGCTGTTTGTAATCATCTCTTTTCTTTTGATTTCCCAGTGCTATCCACTGATAACCAAAAAGTACAGCTAAAACAAGAAACAAATTCATCCACTTTATTACTTTTGTCTTCACTGTGTTCTCGCCTCCGCTAATGCCAATCGGTATAAAGTAAGAAATGCATGAGACGAGCAGGTAGCCCCTGTCACCACAAGTGCATCATCTTTTTGCGCTCCTATTAATTGATTTAATAAGCCCATACTTTTTCTTGTGCCATTTAATGCCCGATTTGTATAAAACTTGTTTGTGATGTCTGAAATTTCCACGTTTTCAAAGCCCGCAAATGCATTTTCTTTAAAAACAACATCTGCAGACAATCGATAACTTGAAAATTCACCATCCTCATCCGGCAAAACCTCCGTTGTCTCTGAATAACTTCCATTTTTTAATGGCTGTAATGGAGCATAGGACGGTTCGGGCGTCGGTACCAATGTTTCTTCCGGCTTAGGGGAATTAACAATCGGAGTCTCCCTTGGGTCCACGCTATTTTTCTTATCATCCGTATTCGCAGCCAGCAAAAGAGCCTGTCTGTATAAATTACAGATTGCCTGTGACGAACAAGTTGCACCGGATACTGCTGAAATCCCTTCAACTTTCTGCTTTTGCAAAATCTGATTAACAACGCCCTGTTCTTTTTTTGTTCCATTTGCTGCCTTTATGTAATACGGCTGGTTTTCTTCACAATCCGACGAAAAATTATTGATCGATACACAGCGTCCTTCACGGAACACAACCACTGCCTGCATTGTATACGGTTCAAACTCCATGTCCTCATCCGGACTGCAAATTGTTTTCACCAAATAACTTCCATCTTTGATTTGACCGACAGAAATATTTTCTGTGGAATCCGGTAAAATCGGTGATTTCGTAGCTTTCGGTCTGGAATTTTTTTCCTCTTTTTTTCCAATCGCTTTCGCATATGCATTCTGATAAGCCGCCCATACCGCTTGCGACGAATAGGTAGCCCCTGAAATAACATCTACATTTTTATTTTGGCTCTTTAAAATTCTTCTGACCATCCCTTTCCACGCCTTCTTCATATAAGAAACATTTTCTTTTGTTTTATTATGCAGAATTTTCATCTTGTAAAGTGCTGCAACTTTTCCATTTTTAAATTTAGCCTTTAGAGAAATCCCATAACCAAACTTTTCACATTCCGCCGTCCCGGTATAGACACCATCCTTTGGAATTCCTTTTAGCGACATAACCTTATTTTGTCTCTGTTCTTTTTTATCTGTTTTGTGCGCTGCTATTTTTACTGATGATTTTTCTTTTTTCCCTCCCGCTTTTCTAAGCGCATTCTGAACAGCCTGCAAAATTCCGGATGAAGAAAAGGTTGCTCCACTTATCGTATCCACATCCGTTGACTGACTGCTTAAAATCAAGGAAATTACTTTCTTTGCTTTTGAATAATATGCCGGTGTCTCTTTTTCATGTGAAACTACATCAATGCTCTTTATTTTTCCCTTAAGGATTCGCACCTTCACAACAATCAAACCACCGAAGCCTTTTGCACTTCCTGTATATTCTCCATCATGCAGCCCCTTTTGTTTTACCTTCTTTGCCGTTATTTTCTTGACGTCATTTTGCTTTTTCTCTTTTGCATCCGCCACTTTTTCTAAATTTCCTGCCGGAGCATTTCCGCTAAGTGACGGAAATATCGGTTGATTACAAAGCAAACCAAAAGCGGCAAATACTGCCACACAAACTGCCGGAAAAAAAAGAGCAGACTTTTCCATTTATTATTCATCTCTTACCACCTCATAATCAAAATCCGATGTAAATATTTTTTCAATACCTTCACTAATCACAATTGTTCCATCCTTAAGCAATAAAACAAAATCAAATTGTTCTTTGTGTTTTTTCCAATATTGTACCGCCTTTTCTTTTCCCATAATAAACAGAGAAGTTGACAAGCCATCCGCAAGTGTTCCATCCTTGCTTACAATGGTTGCACTAATCACACCATGATTCGCTGGTTTTCCGGTTGCCGGGTCTAAAATATGATGATACGTTTTCCCATTCTTTTCAAAATAACGCTCATATCCACCAGAAGTAATTACAGCCATATTTCCAGTTTTAAGTACTCCAAGATAGTCTCCCGAAAGTGGCGAATTACTTGGATTTTCTATTGCTATCTTCCACTTGCCTCCATCTTCTTTTGTTCCATATGTCTGCACATTTCCACCCAGTGAAAGAACCCCGCCTGTCAACTGATATTCTTTAAAAATCTGCGTTAAACGATTTGATGTATACCCCTTTGCAATTCCACCTAAATCAATTTCCATTTCTTCCGGCAAAGCAACCAAATTGGTTTTATTGTTCCACTCAATTTTAGAGGCTTCGATATTCTTTAATAAATGATTTATTGTTTTGTCGGATGGAACTTTATATTTTTTTGTCGTAAATCCCCATTCTTTCATCAGGGGATAAATGGAAATATCAAATACGCCATTCGTGTCTTGATATAATTCTATGGATTTTGCAATTAACTGAGCTGTATCTTCTGATACAATCTCACTTCCATTCTCGTTTAAAATTGCAATCTCACTTTCATTTTTTCCTGTACTAAGAAGATTGTCCAAGCGTTCAATTTCCGATACTGCCTTTGTTGCAGCTTCCTCTGCCTTTTCTCCATATGTGGTAATCGTCATATAGGTATCCATAGCAAAGATTTCTTTCGTTGCTTTTTTGCTTTGTTTTTCTTTTTGTCCGCTTTGCTCTCCACAGCCACACAAACACAAAAGTACAAGCAAAAGAACCATCACTGTTTTTTTCATCCTAATAATCTTCCTTTCTATCTTCCTTTGTACAGCAAACAAGGGAGACTACACTTTGGTAGTCTCCCCGGGCATCCATTTAAGGATTATTTTTTTACTTTTACCTTCTTTACGCTTGACCATTTGCCAACCGTCTTTTTGCCCGATTCTGTTTTTACGGCACGTACTTGAATATAATAAGTCTTTCCTGCCTTTAATTTCTTAATTACTGCTTTTTGAACATTCTTCACCGATTTCGTTTTCGATTTTTTCATGTTCTTTTTCAGTGAGTAACGAACTTCATATCCAGTTGCTCCATTTACTTTTTTCCATGTAATCTGAGCCGTTTTCTTTTTCTTAGAAACTGCCTTCTTGATTTTTACAACTGCCGGTTTTGATACACTCGTTTTACCCGTATCCTTTTTCGCTGAATCGTTTTTCTTGTCAGGTGAATTTGTCGGGACCGGTGTTGCCGTTGGTACCGGCGTCGCTGTATTGGATGGTGTTTTTTTAACCTTTTCCAAAGCATCCACCGCTGCTTTCAAATGAGTATAAGCCTCATTTACCATGGATTCATAGTGAGCACTTTTTGCGAGTTCTTCCTCTGCTTCTGCCAGTTCTCCCTCTACTTCTTTCCATGAAGCAGTTGTATAATCAGTAGCATTCATTTTCTTGACAGAATCAACTAATGCCTGTAATGCGGAAGTATCTACGGCCTCCGAAGGCGTTACATTTTCAGAAATTCCATCTTTTGTTACCTCAACGTCATAACTTGCATCTTCATAGCCAAGTCCATAAATCGTTACATTCCAATATCCGGTTCCATCTGTTCCACTTGGCAGTTCGGAACGATATGACTCAGTAAGTCCAAGTTGAATTCCCATTGATTTGTGCATCCAGTTATCAGCTGCAAATTTTGTACCATAAGAAGCAATTGCTTTTGTACGAGTACTGTCTGTACCGTAATAGGTCCATTTTACAGCCTGCATTCTTGAGCCAAGTGGTCCATAGCCTTCATTTGCCGCCGCACCGTCTTCACTGTTTATATCAACACGAAGAAATTCTCCATAACTTCCTTTCTTCTTTTCATCAGTCACAACGGATGCCACTGTCTTTGATGCCTTAGCAAGCGAAACATCTTTTACACCGGAATCGGTTCCTGTTTTTCTCTTTCCGAATGTATAACTTCCATCGGCCTGCTTTGCAGCAATTTTCAAACCATTGGTGTTCTCTGTTACCGATGCTGTTTCTTCATAAGAAGACAAAGCATTTTCAGAATAACCGCCAACCAGTTTTTCGCCATTTTCCACAACTTTATATTTGCTCTTGAAGTCTTGTAAATCTGCTGTTTTAACCGCTACCGGTACATATTTAATTCCGGTCACCGTGTAATTTACAACTTTTGTTGTTGAAGCATCAGGAAGTGTCATAACTCCTTTTGCATATCCAATCTTCTGACCATCTGTCGTATAAAAACTCTGGTTTTTATCTTTATCTTGCTCCCAATAAGACACCGGATAATTTTGTCCATTTTCTGCCGTAATTACGGCGTCGCACTGGAAACTTCCTCGATGCAGGCCATGATTCGTTGTCGCACGGGATACCGCATCAAACGCCCCCTTATCCAATTCACCACGGGCATCTTCTGTTTCATTGGAATCTGTCATATTTTTTCCATCTTTCAAATAAACATCTTCCGCAGCCCAATACTCTGCCCAATTAAGATCTGCATACAAATAAGTATATGACTCATCTGCCGCTGCACTTTTCGATGTTGTTACTTTATCAAAAGGTCCAACACCAAACAACATAGCTGCCGCTAATCCGCATGCTGTCATTTTCTTTGCCAGCAAAACAATTTGTTTACGCATAATTTATCCTCCATTTAATTCGTAACAACTAACTGTTGTTCGTATTTTCTAACGTAACAAATTATAAATTTGACATCCTGTTCTGTCAATGCTATTTTCCACTATTGATAATTCTTTTCGACTTGGTTCTCTATTGACAATTCTCCCCTCTGCAAATATACTAAAAAGGCGGCAAAAGCCGCCTTACATTTATTATATTTAAGAAAGAAGGGATACGATGCGTTCTTCCAACGACCGCGAATCAGCCACTTACACGCGCAGTGCTCTCATCTGCTTTGTCTGTGTGGGCATCTGTCTGTATTTTGATATACAGAAATACACAAAAACCGGCTTTACCTTTGACCGGGAATTTTTCATATCACTCGTCTTTTATGTTTTGCTGACCGTCCTTGGTATCCGCTCCATCCTCAAAGGACGGAAGTTGAAAAAGGACGAATAGTTATCACATAAAATCTAACAATGACATCTGGTCGCTGAGCGGGAGGTCGCCGAGCATTCCCATCTCCCGCATCTTATCCACAATCGTTCCGCTGACTTTACTGCGGGTTTTAAAGTTTTCACATGAAGTAAATGGACCATCTTTTGCGGCTTCCACAACACCTTCTGCCGCCTTATCCCCCATACCATCAATTGTATTTAATGCCGGCATAAGTTTCCCGTCAATAATTTGGAAATGTTTCGCCTTTGCCTGAAATATATCTATCGGCATAAATTCATAGCCTCTGGCATACATTTCCTGAACAATTTTCATATCGCCATACGCTGCTTCTTCTTTGGGAGACAGCTGCTTTGCGGACAAACGCTTTTTGTAGTCTTTCATCGTCGTCTCTAACCGCTCTCTTCCCTGACACATCAACTCATAGTCAAATGCTTTTGCGCGAATGCTGAAGAAAGCCGCATAATAAGCAAGTGGATAATACACCTTAAAATATGCGATACGAAATGCCATCATGACATAGGCAACCGCATGAGCTTTCGGGAACATGTACTTAATCTTTCCACAGGATTCAATGTACCAATCCGGTACTCCCGCCTGTTTCATTGTCTCCTTCCATTCTTCCCACTGTGGCACTTTTCCTTTCGCCACCAGTCCTTTACGAACTTTTTCCATGATATTAAATGCCATGCCGTCTTCCACGCCTGTGTGTATTAAATACGTCATAATATCATCACGCGTACAGATTGCGGTAGACAGTGTACAGTCACCTCTTGCAATGTAATACTGCGCATTATTAAGCCACACATCCGTACCATGTGACAAACCGGAAATACGCACAAGGTCAGAGAAGTTTTTCGGTTTCGTATCACGAAGCATCTGCATAACAAATTCCGTACCAAACTCCGGCACACCAAGGCTTCCCAAATCCAGTCCCATCAAATCATCCGGCGTAACACCCAGTGCCGATGTATTGTTAAACAACGACAACACCTGCTCATCATCGAGCGGAATATTTAAGGCACTGACACCGGTCAAATCCTCAAGCATCTTAATAATGGTAGGATCATCGTGTCCGAGTATGTCAAGTTTTAACAGGTTATGGTCAATCTTATGATAATCAAAATGCGTTGTAATAATGGATGTTGTCTGGTCATTTGCCGGATGCTGCACCGGTGTAAACGTGTCAATTGACCATCCCATTGGAAGTACAACAATTCCTCCCGGATGCTGTCCGGTCGTACGGCGCACGCCAACACAGCCCTCCAACAGACGCTCAATTTCCACCGTCCGCTTAGGAATTCCTTTCTCCTCAAAATAATTTTTCACATAACCGTATGCCGTCTTATCCGCAAGCGTACCTACCGTACCGGCACGGAATGTCTGTCCGGCACCAAAAATAACTTCCGTATATGCATGAGCTTTACTCTGGTATTCACCGGAAAAGTTCAAATCAATATCCGGCTCTTTATCCCCGTAAAATCCAAGGAATGTTTCAAACGGTATGTCATGTCCATCGCGCACAAGTTCTGCCCCGCAATTCGGACATTTCTTCGGCGGCATATCAAATCCGGAACTGCCGGCAAACGCTTTTACCTCGTCCGAATCAAAATCCGAATAATGGCATTTTTCGCAGTAATAATGTGCCGGAAGCGGATTTACCTCTGTGATACCGGACATTGTAGCAACGAAAGAAGAACCAACGGAACCACGCGAACCAACAAGATACCCGTCCTCATTCGATTTCCACACAAGCTTCTGTGCAATAATATACATTACGGCAAATCCGTTGGAAATAATGGAGTTTAACTCCCTCTCCAGCCGCTCCGAAACCTGCACCGGTAAATTTTCCCCGTACATACTGTGCGCCTTATTGTAACAAATATCACGAAGCTCCTGATCGGAATTTTCAATAACCGGCGGACATTTATCCGGAAATACCGGCGATATCTTCTCAATCTGATCGGCAATCAAATTCGTATTCGTTATAACAACTTCTTCTGCTTTTTCCTCTCCTAAGTAGGAAAATTCCGAGAGCATCTCCTCAGTTGTTCTAAAATAAAGTGGCGGCTGTTTACCATCATCCATCTTTTTACCGGCAAGCAGAATTGTACGGTAAATATCATCCTCCGGGTCAAGAAAATGGACATCACAGGTAGCACAGACAGGCTTGTTGTATTTTTCGCCAAGCCTTACAATCCGGCGGTTCATTTCCTTTAAATCATCCCATGTATTGATGTTTGCGTAGGCACCTTTTTCCTTGTCAAACATAAATTCATTGTTGCCAATCGGCTGAATTTCCAGATAATCATAGAAATCCACCAATTCTTCAATTCTCTCCTCGTCAGCATCATCTAACAGTGCACGGTACAGTTCGCCCGCCTCACATGCCGAACCAAGAATCAATCCTTCCCTGTATTTCATTAACTGACTCTTTGGAATACGTGGACGTCTGGCATAATAATCCAAATGTGCCATTGATACCAAATGATACAAATTCACACGTCCAACTTCATTTTTTGCAAGAATAATCGCATGATAACTCGGCTTTTTCTTAATGATTTCCGGTGCCGAATGCGTCCTCTCATATAACGCCTTCAAATCTGTAATGCCCTGTTTTTCTAACATTCGGATCATTTTCTCAAAAATTTCCGCAGTTGCCTCAGCATCCTCGACCGCGCGATGGTGATTCACAAGTGAAATCTTCATCGTCTTTGCCACATTATCAAGCGTATATTTCGCCAGATGTGGAAATAACACACGTGCCACACCAACCGTATCTACAACCGTATAATGAATATCTCTGCCCTGCTCGGCACCTTTTTTGCAGATAAAACTATAGTCAAATCCGGCATTGTGGGCAACTAATACACACCCCTTGCAAAAGTCAAGGAATTCCGGAAGTATCGTCTCGATTTTTGGCGCATCACTTACCATGTCATCCGTAATACTTGTCACGTCAGTAATTCTCGGTGGAATTGCTACCTCCGGATTTACAAATGTACTGAAGCGGTCCGTGATTTTACCCTTTTCCACTTTCACCGCACCAATTTCAATAATGCGGTTTCTCGTTGGCGAAAAACCAGTTGTTTCCAAGTCAAAGACAACAAACGAATCCTGCAAAGTCTGCCCTTCTTCATTGACAACGGTATCGTCCAAATCGTCTACTAAGTACGCCTCACAGCCATAAATCACCTTAAAATTATCATCTTTGATGGCATGGTCGGCATCCGCAAAAGACTGAACAACACCATGGTCAGTAATTGCAATGGCAGGGTGTCCCCACTCCTGCGCTCTTGTTACCAATTTCTGACAGTCTACCACCGCATCCATATCACTCATCTGCGTATGTGCATGAAGTTCCACACGCTTTACCGGTGCCTCATCTTTTCTGCCAACACGGAAATCATCAATTTCTTTGGCACCGTCTATATTTTTAATCACAAGCTCCTTTGAATAATCATCAAAAGAAGCATGCCCTTTTACTTTTACATAATTTCCGCCCTTAATAAACTCTGAAAGAGACAATTCCTCTGCCTTTGTTTTTTTCACAAACATAAGACAGCGAATCGTATCGGTAAAATCCGTAATAGCAAAAGAAATTATCAATTTTTCACCATTACTGAATTCTCGTTCTTCCACACTTCGAATCATACCGGCGATAACGACTTCTCCAATTTCGTCCACAATATCGCTGATTGGCATAACTGCCCCTTCCACATTGGAGCCAAAAAACACACTGGGGTCTCTTGTCTTTTTTTTCTTTGCCACATATGTTTTCTTTTTTTGTATCTTGCGCGCCTCTTCCACCGCTTCTTCATTTTCTTTCTCTTCTTTTTTTCGTACTACTGTATAAACTTCCGGCTCCTTGTTAATCTTTCGCTCCTTCTTCTCATAGCGAAAAGAAATGTCCACTTCCTGACCGAAACTGCGTTTTAATCGTTTGGATAAAAATTCTTTAATTTCCTTACTTTTTTCATGACACAAAAAATCATCGTCGCAGGTTAAAACAATCGAGTTTCCATCCACTTCAAATGGATGGCTGCAAAACTTCATATGTTCAATCGTGTCATGTTCTTTTAACTCTTCTTTTAAAATTTCTTCGCATTTTTCCACCAGTTCATCCACCTCATAAGACGCTGCAAACGGGTAATACATCTCTAACTTTGGCTGCACTCCCATTTTACGGAACACCTGCGAATACAAAGCATGCTCCATCGTATGTATCGTTCGTCTGTGAAGCAGCTGGTCACTTTGACAGTAAATAAAGGCCAGCATCTTCGTACGCGATGCGCTGACCTTCTCCACCATAGTTCCTGAAAAATAATTATATAAGGAGTCCTCGATTGATAATTCCGGAAATGCTTCAAAAAAATGTACCACAAAAATCAACCCTTTCTCAATCTTTCCAGTGTAAAAGTTCCTGCCGCAAAGTTTCTAACAACTCGCTTTCCGGCACTTTCTTTACAATTTCGCCCTTCTTAATTAATAAACCTTCACCAATTCCTCCGGCAATCCCGATGTCGGCTTCCTTTGCCTCACCCGGACCATTTACTGCACAGCCCATAACGGCAACTTTGATATCCAAATCAAAATCTTTCACCATTTCTTCTACTTTACCGGCCAATGAAATCAAATCAATCTGGGTACGTCCGCAGGTCGGACAGGATACAACCTGTACACCACCTTTATAAAGTCCTAATGTCTGCAAAATCAGTTTAGCTGCCTGCACCTCTTTCACAGGGGCTCCGGTAAGAGAAACACGGACGGTATCGCCAATTCCCTGATACAAAATTGTACCAAGACCAACTGCCGATTTAATGCTTCCCGAATACACCGTTCCCGATTCCGTAATTCCTACATGCAGTGGAAAATCCGTCTGCTTTGCCAGTTCTTCATGCGCCCTGATACACATTAAAACGTCGGAGGACTTGATGCTGATTACAAGATTATCATATCCCATGTCCGTAATTATGGACACCTTGTCAAGTGCACTTTCAACCAGCCCCCGTGCCGTGACGCCACCATATTTCTCAACCAGATTTTTTTCCAGAGAGCCACTGTTTACGCCTACACGAATTGGCACCTGACGCTCTTTACAGCAGTCAACAACTGCCTTTATTCTCTCATTGCTGCCAATGTTTCCCGGATTAATTCTTATTTTATCTGCACCGTGTTCCACCGCCGCAATGGCAAGGCGGTAATCAAAATGAATGTCCGCCACCAAAGGAATGTGAATCTGTTTTTTTATCTCTTCCAAAGATTTTGCCGCTTCCATGGTCGGAATGGCACAGCGGATAATTTCACAGCCTGCCTTCTCCAGCTGCAAAATCTGAGATACCGTTGCTTTCACATCTTCTGTTTTCGTATTTGTCATAGACTGAATGGCAATCGGATTTGTGCCGCCGATTGTCACTTTTCCAATCTGAATTTCCTTTGTTTTATGACGCATTCTTTTCAACCCCTTTTACTAGAACAAATTGATAATATCATGCCCAAGAATGACCACCATTAACAGCATCAAGAGCATAAAACCTGCCATATTAACATAGCCCTCATATTTTGGATTCATCGGTTTTCTGCGAATCCACTCAATAATCAAAAACAGTAACCGTCCGCCATCCAATGCCGGAATCGGAAGTAAATTCATAACGCCAAGGTTGGCAGATAACATACTACACCAGAAAATCATGCTCATAACCATCATACCCGGTCCGCCGCCATTGTCTTTGTCACCACTGGCTTCGATGTTTTTGCCCATCGTTGATACAATGCCGACCGGTCCTGACACATCACTTGCCTTAAAGCGTTTTGTCGCCAGTCCCTGCAGACTCTTTACAACCGTTTCAATCCAATACTTCATTTCGTAAGTGGAATACTTCAAGGTGCCAAGGACGCCTACTTTTTCCCATTTTCCGTGATTAATTCCGATGCGGTAATTTTCATTTCCACTTGCATCTTTCATAAGTTCCGGTTTCATGACAATCGTTTTTTCCTGACCGTCACGCTCTACAACCATCGTCACATCTTCGTCCTTAGGAAAGCCATAATAAGCAGTATACAGACTGATATCACCGTCAATTGTCATCGTTTTTCCATTGATTTCTTTGACTACATCACCAACCTGCAAACCACTCTTTTGTGCCGGCGTGTTGTCTGCCACAACCGTAATCTGCGGACTTTGATATCCCATTACCGCAGTCAGTATAACAGAAAATATAAATGCTAAAATGAAGTTAAAAAATGGTCCCGCAAAAATAATTGCCATCCGCGCATAAACGGATTTTCTGCTAAAGGAAGAATCATCTTCGATGTCCTCTTCTTCACCTAACATCATACAGGAACCGCCAAAAGGAAGCAGTTTCCAAGAATAAATTGTCTGTCCATTATACTCCGGGTGTTCTTCTAAAAACGCGGAGGATTTCAAAAACATGATTTTTCTTCCCTCACTTGTTTTCACCCATGAAATTAAACGCGGCCCCATACCAAGCGAAAACTCTAAAACTTTCACCTTATTCCATTTTGCCACGATAAAATGTCCAAATTCATGAAATAAAATAATTACACTAAAAACTAAAATTGCCAAAAAAATGATCCATGCACTCATCTGCTTACATTCCTCCAATCTTTATTTAAACGTTCATATGTTTCCCTTTCGGTTTCTAAAATCTGAGACAAATCAGGATGCTTAATTACCCGATGTTTACTCATAGCATATTCTATCATATCATAAATTTGAAAAAAAGCGATATCTTTCTTTAAAAATCTCGCAACTGCATACTCATTCGCCGCATTCATCGCAGTCAGCATACTGCCGCCAATCCGGCTTGCCTCCACAGCAATTGGGATTCCCCGCAGAACATCCGTATTTGGTTTTTCAAATTGAATATTCGCTAATGCCTCAAAATTAAGCCTTTCTCCGCCCAAATAATTGCGCTCCGGATAATATAGGGCATACTGAATCGGAAGCCTCATGTCCGGTGTTCCAAGCTGCGCCATCACAGCACCGTCAACAAAGCCTACCATGGAATGAATCACGCTTTTAGGCTGAACCAACACATGAATTTTATCAATATCCACATCAAACAGCCACTTTGCCTCAATCATTTCCAGACCTTTATTTATCATCGTCGCTGAATCAATTGTAATTTTTGCCCCCATGCTCCAGTTCGGATGCATAAGTGCCTGTTCTACCGTTACTTTTTCCAGTTCCTCTTTCGTACCGTGGCGGAACGGCCCGCCGGACGCTGTCAGAAAAAGAGTTTCAATCTGTGACTTTTTCTCACCGTTTAAACACTGGAAAATAGCGGAATGTTCACTGTCTACCGGAAGAATTGACACGCCGTATTCCTTAGCAAGCGGCATAATGATATGTCCTGCCGTCACCAATGTTTCTTTATTGGCAAGGGCAATATCCTTTCCCGCACGGATTGCCTCCATGACCGGGCGAAGTCCAATCATGCCAACCATCGCAGCAACTACCACATCTACATTTGGCAGAGTAGAAACCGCCACAAAGCCATCCATTCCGTATAAAATCTCACAGGAATGATTCGGCAGCAATTTTCTTAACTCTTCCGCCTTTTCTTCATTTTTCATAACGGCATAAGACGGACAGAAACGCTGAATCAATTCTGCCATTTTTTCTACACTCTCACTCGCCGTCAGAGCAACCACTTCAAAATCGTCCGAATTCTGTGAAATAACATCCAACGTCTGTGTTCCAATGGAACCAGTCGCTCCAAGAATCGTTACTCTTTTCAATTTCAATTCCTCCCAATCAGCCAAGATTCATTGTAAGGGCTAATAAATAATAAACAAAAGGTGCTACAAATATTACACTGTCGAACCGGTCTAATACGCCGCCATGTCCGGGAATTATCTTTCCATAATCCTTGATTTCATAATTTCTTTTAATCGCAGAGGCTGTTAAATCACCAACCTGCGAAATCAACGCTCCAATCACTGTAACCAACGGAAATACGATATATGGATTTGCTGTAAAAGCGGCATATTCCGGAAAGAAAAAGGCATAGCAAAAACCAAGCAGTCCGGCACCGACAACACCACCAATGCAGCCCTCAACCGTCTTTTTCGGACTCAGTTCTGAGAAATGATGTTTTCCAATCAGAACACCGGTCACATAAGCAAATGTGTCAGAGCCCCAGGCAGAAATTATAATCAGCCATACTAACCAGTTTCCGGCAACTAAATCTCTCGTTCTTGCAATATAACTGAACAAAACACTTACATACAAAAAAACAAACACTGCTTTCGTAATATCTTCAATTCGTAACTTTGGATAAGAAAATACATAAATCACTAACAGGGCAAGCATCATAAATATGAGCAGTCCCAACAACAGCCAGTCAATTCCTCCATAGATACAAAGCATGCCATAATATACCGCAGTCGCCACATACGTCACCACTGCCAGAGAAGATTTTTCCATCTGAAGTACACGCAGCAGTTCATATAAACCAAGAAGCGATAAAACAGCGAGCGCAAAAAGCAGAAAATAACCTCCCTGAACAAAGAAGAAAATTGCGGCAAGCACTAAGATAATCCCACTGATTAAACGAGTAAAAAACATGATTTGCTCCTCCTAAACTCCTCCAAAGCGACGGTCTCTTTTGTTATAATAATCAATCGCTTTTTGTAATTCTTTTTTATTAAAATCCGGCCACAAAACATCCGTAAAATAGAATTCGGTATAAGCAAGCTGCCAAAGCATAAAGTTAGAAAGTCTTTCTTCCCCACTTGTGCGAATCAACAAATCCGGATCCGGAAGACCTTTGGTGTCCAAATATCCGGCAAACATTTCCTCGCTGATATCCTCAGGCTTTACTTTACCGTCTTTAACATCCGCCGTCATCGTTCTCATTGCACGTGTCATTTCATCCCGGCTCCCATAGTTTAAGGCAACCTGAAAATGAAGTCCGGTATTATCTTTCGTTGCTTCTTCTAGTTCTTTGATACTCTGTTTCATGTCCTCTTCTAACGGAGTAATATCACCAATTACACGAACGCACATATTATTTTTTTTACTTCTCTTAATGCAGTCTTTCAAATACTGTCTGAGAAGTTTCATCAGCGCATTAACCTCATCCTGTGGCCGTTTCCAATTCTCCGTAGAAAACGCATATACGGTAAGATAATTTATCCCAAGATTATAGGCATCCTCACAAATCTGCTCCACGGTTTTACTTCCGGCAACATGCCCTGCTTTACGTGGCAGCAATCGTTTTTTTGCCCATCTTCCGTTACCATCCAAAATAATGGCAACATGGTTTGGCGCATTTAATTCTGAACGTTCCATAAAAATTCCTCCATCTTCTAAAAAAAGGAAGGACAGACAAGACTCCTGCAAAGCAGGAACAGGCTGTCCTAATATCCGGCACATGTGCACCGAAACTCCTTCTATACGGTCATTACTTCTGTTGATTTTGCATCAATTGCCTGATCAATTTTCTTTACATACTCATCGGTAAGTTTCTGAATCTTATCTTCTAACTGTTTCTGGTCGTCTTCTGAAATCTCGTTTGCCTTTGCTTCTTTTTTCACAGCATCATTGGCATCTCTACGAATGTTTCGGATGGCAACCTTAGCTTCCTCACCTTTTTTCTTGACATCTTTTACCAGTTCTTTACGACGTTCCTCCGTAAGTTCCGGAAATACCAGACGAATCACTTTTCCATCGTTTGCCGGTGTAAGTCCCAAATCAGAAGCCAAAATTGCTTTCTCGATATCCTTAATAAGACCGGCATCCCACGGCTGAATCTGAATCATGCGGGCTTCCGGTACGGAAATATTGGCAACGCCCTGCAAGGAAGTCGGTGTTCCATAATAATCTACCTGAATACGATCCAAAATTCTTGGATTTGCACGTCCGGCACGAATTGCACCATATTCTTCTTCCAGATTAGCAAGTGACTTTTTCATCTTCTCTTCATATTGATTTAATTCCATGACTGTTTAACCTCCATTAATCCACAGTAATAATCGTACCGTTGCTCTTTCCTGCTACGGCGTTTGCAATACTGTTTTCTTCATTCAGACCAAAAATCAGCATTGGCATTTTATTTTCCAGACAAAGCACGGCGGCCGCCAAATCTACAACACCGAGTTTGTTGTCAACAATATCTGCCATCTGCATTGAATCATACTTTTTCGCATCCGGATTTACTGCCGGGTCGGAATCATATACACCATCAATGGATTTCGCTGCGAGAATAATATCGGCATCAATTTCAATCGCACGAAGTGCCGTTGCGGTATCGGTTGAAAAATACGGATGTCCGGTTCCACCGGCAAAGAATACTACCATTCCTTTGCCAAGATATTTGTTGACGCGGTCTTTGGAAAATAACTTCGTAAAAGAACCACAGGAAAATGGTGTTAATACTTGTGTCATAAGTCCTACGGAACGACAGATTTCTGACATATAAATGCAGTTCATAACCGTAGCCATCATACCAATCTGGTCTGCTTTGGTGCGGTCTATCGTCTCACTGGAACGTCCGCGCCAGAAGTTTCCGCCACCGATTACAATGGCAACTTCCGTTCCGGCATCCACCAAATCTTTAATCTGTTTTGCAACCGGTACACAGGTTGCCTCGTCAAAACCGGTCCCCTTGTCTCCTGCCAAAGCCTCACCGCTTAATTTCAATAATACTCTTTTATATTTGCTCATTGCGAAATAGCCTCCTGTTATATTTCTTATTCAAAGAATGAATCCAAATCCACATCGGCATATGCCAAAGAGCAATGTCCATCAATAACAGCTCCACTGTTAATCTGAATGGATTTTGCTTTAATATCACCTTTCACTACCGCTGTAGAATCCACGATAACAGGACCATTTACTTCAATGTTTCCTTTTACTGCACCGGCAACCAGTACGGAAGTGCAGCTAATACTACCGATTACGACTGTTCCTACGTCAATTTTTACAATACCACGGCTGTTAATATCACCTTCCAGTCTTGGTGTATTCACATAAATTTCGGAAGCAATTGTATTACCTGCTACTTTACCGGTAATTGTTAATTTTCCCTCACATTCTACATCACCTTCAATGGTACCTTTTACAACGAGAGATGTATCGGATTTTATGCCACCGTTAATGGTTGTTCCTTTCGTAATTACGGTAACTTCCTGTGCATCATCTTCCACCTCTTCCACCGTTGTATTATCAATGCTTGCTTCTTCCATTGCTTCTTCCATTACTTCTTCGTTCATGACGTCTTCCTCCTCGTAATCTTCAACCGGTTCTTCAATTTCCTCCGGCTCATCTACTACTTCTTCCACCGGTGCTTCCACAGGTTCCTCTATTACTTCTTCCGGCTCTGCAGCCACCGCAATTTCATTTTCTTCCGTCTCACTATTTTCAACAACTAATTCCGGAACCTCTTCTGTCGGTTCTTCCGGCGGAAAATCGGTTGTCAATTCACTCATCGGAACTGTCTCTTTTGTTTTCTCATCATCCACTGTCAGATTTTCATCCAGACTCTCTGTCAACTCATTCACGGACTGAGCAATATCCTCTTTTAAGTCCTTAAAAAAACTCATTTTCCTTCCTCCTGATTTCCATTGTTGTGCTGAATGAGTATCATCGACTCATCCACCGGCAACAATTCATAATTTTTAGCTTTAATTTGTTTTATAATAGATGGCAGTGCTTTTACCGTCATCGGTTTGTCTGCCACATCATACATAAGTACAACTGCTGTATCATATGCATCAACGCCCTGCATAACGCCGGTTACCACTTGTTCTTTTGTGGCATTTGCATTATTGATATCAGGACTGATAACATTCCAGTCTAAATACAGATAATGGTTTTTCTTTAACACATCAATAAAATTCTGGATTGAAAGTGATGTATTCTGCGTACTGCTTCCTCCCGGAAAACGATAAAACTTCGTGTGTACTCCGGTTGCTTCATATAAGCAACGGTTGATTTGCTTTAAATCTTTCTCAAAAGCCTCTTTAGAATCATAAATCACATCCTGAATGTGTGAATAAGAATGCATTGCTAACGTGTGGCCTTCTTTTACAATCCGCTGATATATTTTCTTCGACGAAGCGTCCTCTTTTCCTGTCACAAAAAAAGTTGCTTTCACATGGTTCTTTTTCAGTATATCCAAAATTTTCCCCGTCTGACTTCCCGGACCATCATCAAAAGTCAGATAAACCTTTTTTGTAGTTGTATCATCCGTTGGTTTTATCGTTGGCTCGGCAGTCGACGCTTTTTTTGGCGCTTTCGTTGTCTTCACCTCTTTTTCCTGTGCTTTAACAACACCCGAATCCGACACCTTGGTAATCGTCTCAATCTGCTTTTCCAGTGAATGAACCTTCACTAATAAAAACAAACACATTATCGTAGGCAGTAACAAAAGTACAATAGCTGTCCCTACAATAATTTTCTTAATTCGCTTTACCCTTTTCTTCCGATAAGCAGCCTCCGCTGCATGAACTGTATTTCCTGTCACCTAACAGCGACCTCCTTATCCTTCCATTTCTCGCAGCACGTTATCTAATTTCTTTTTCTTCTTATCGCGCTTATACTCATACAATTTACCATCTGCCGCATTCACGCAGTCCTCTAAGTCTCTCTCCTTTTCGGATTCCAAAAGACAGTAACCAACACTTGCCTTTACCAGATACGGTAGTTCACTCTCTTCATTAAAGTCTGCCAGATACCCATTAAAATCCTTTACAAACTGCTCTGCCATATCTTCTGTATAACCAATTCCAACGACATTATATTCATCGCCGCCGACACGGGCACAAGCATCTTCTTTTCCTGCCACTGCCTGCATCGCCTCACCAATTGTCCGCAGTGCCAAATCTCCATTCATATGTCCAAAACGGTCATTGACCACTTTCAGATTATCCATATCAATAGCAAATATTACAAATGACTTCTTCTCCTTTTTCGCCCTTTTATATTTTTCAAGGGAAACGGAATCAAATCCTCTCCGGTTGTATAAACCGGTCAGTGCATCATGGACATATAAATTGTTCAATTCCTGAAGAAGTCCCTGATTTTTCTGTTTAATGCGAATCATCTCTAGCGCATTGCCAAGAATTGCAAGCCAGTTATTAAATGTCTTATTTGTGCTGTAATTGTCCTCATAAGACACAGCCAGGTAACCATAAGAAAACTGGTTGTTATGAATCGGGAAGAAATAATAAATCATCGGTTTATCTTCTGATACATCTTTTGGCAAAAGACGTGAAGTTTCAAATACATCAAACACACAGGCTCTTTTATGAAACAAACCGCCAACAACTTTACTCTTCTTAGCAAAGCCGTTTTCCGGAGAACAGTATTTCGGATACTGCTCACCGCGTCCTTCACCTAAGCAGATAAAAAAACTGTCAATATGGTCATTCGCACCTATACGGAGTGACTTTTCAATGCCGTCCACATGATCAAGATCTGACAAATCAATAAACATATATGTGTTACTCTGATTTGACTCCATAATACTCTGGTATTCATTCATCTGACGAACACGTTTGGCTAACATCGACTGCATATTAAATGTCTCACAGCCACAGGAATTACGGAAAATAACTTCGGAATTCACATAACTTTTCTGCGGTACTGTTTCGCCACGCCACATGGCTTCAATAAGCCCAACCGCCTGTTTCACCATATCATGAACCGGCACAGAAACTGTCGTAATCGGTGGGAGGGTAATCGAAGATTCCCATATATTGTCAAAGCCGGAAACGGCAATGTCATCCGGTACCAGAAAACCTTTAGCAATCAGTTCATTCATTAAAGAACTTGCCATATAATCATTTGCACACACAATTACTTCCGGTTTTTCAGCCAGTTCCATCGTAAAGTAATCGGCTGCTTCTTTCGCTTTCTTCGTCCAATAATCCCCTTCATATACCATGCGTTCATCAAATGGAATCCCACGGTTTGCCAAAGCCCGTTTATAATCAGCCAGTCTCGTAATCGTATCCGGATGGTCAAACGGTCCCGACATAAATGCAATTTTCGTTTTATGGTGTTCATCCACAAAATGATACACCAAATCTTCTATACGGTGTTCTTGATTCACTAGCACCGCTGGGTAATCCTTTAAGTCATGACGCAGTGTAACAACCGGGCAGTCACATTTTTTCTCAATACTGTCAACTACATAATCAAGCGCCGGTTTATTCGCCAAAGTATCGTGGCATAAAATAATAGCATCCAATTCCTCAAACGGAATCAAGTGAACAATATTTGCTTCTCCTCTGCCATTTCTTGTTATTTCGGTTCCATAGCACGAAAAAAATGTAAAATACGCCAAATTATAATCTGCCTCTTTTGCATACATCGACAACGTCTGGCAGATTTGTTCCTGATAATGTGATGACACATCACAAAGAATTACACCAATCGTTTTTCTCCCATTTTCAAACATATGGCTTCTCCTTTCCGTACTTTGCACACACTTATTCATATTATATCATATTATAAAAATATTTCCACATGTTTTTTTCTCATTTGTCTACACTTACGCTGTCTGTTTTTGTGAAATCAGGGACTGTTTTTGCGAGCTTTTCTGCCGCCTCTTTAATTTCATCCGAGAAATCCATATACCACTGCCGCGTTTCCAAAACATACGCTCTCCGAAACGCCTCATCCGTACAAAAAGCGGTTCTCAAATTATGTAACCGGTCAGCCGCTTTCACAACAAATGCAATTGGGTTTGTGCGGATTCCTGCCACATATTCAGCCATGACATATCCTTCCTGTTTTGTCAAAAGGCGCACCGCTTCTAACACCCGCGCACCACCAAGATCAAAAATCTCCTCTTCGGTCGCATCGGTGTCCTCTAACAAATCATGAAATAAAGCTGTAATCTGGTAGTCCATCCCATAGCCTTGATTTCTCACGATTTCCGCCACCGCTAAAGGATGCATAATATACGGTTCGCCGCCAATGCGGAACTGCCCCTTATGTTTTTCTGTTGCAAAAGCCTCAGCTTTTTGGTATCGTTCCTTCTCATCCATGCGCTTTTTATCCATGCCCCTCATTTATAATGTATGATATATATAAATTGTAGCATATTTGCCGGAATAGTTCAATGATAGGTGGATGTTTTTTGTTTCCGTAGTTTAGAAAGAAAAGTTTGCGATTCGTGGGCACTCCCGTTAAACAAACGCGTAAGGGTATCGGCGTGCCAAATACGCACGCTTGATACCCACGTGTTTGTACCCACTCATCACAAACTTTTCTTTTCTAAATTACAGGAAGCAAAAAGACATCATCGTCTACATCTTAGCAAACAATGATGTCTTATTATTTCAATCAAATATTGAACTAAAAAATGCTATATTCTCTTGCCTTATCTGTACCAAGAAATATTTCTTAGTTACCCATCTGAGCGGCAACTTCTGCTGCGAAGTCTTCTTCTTTCTTCTCAAGGCCTTCACCGGTCTCGAAACGAACGAAGCTCTTAAGTGTCAGGTTGCATCCAACTGCTTTTGCAACAGATTCTACATACTTAGCAACGGTCTCTTTGTTCTCAGCTTTTACATAAACCTGCTCGGTCAGACATACTTCTTTCAACTCTTTGTTCAAACGTCCGATAATCATTTTCTCAATGATGTTATCCGGTTTGTTTGCATTCTTAGGGTCGTTTTTCGCCTGAGCAAGAAGAACTGCTTTTTCTCTCTCTTTGTATTCATCGGATACATCATCGGATGAAAGATACTGAGGATTCATAGCAGCAATCTGCATTGCTACGTTTTTCAAGCACTCAACTACTTCTGCTCCGGTGTTATCTGTCTCAGCAGCAATCAAAACACCGATTTTACCGCCCGCGTGAATGTAATCAACAACAATACCATTGTCGCAGGTTACTTTCTCAAAACGACGGATATTCATGTTCTCACCGATGGTAGCAACCATAGAAGCAAGCTCTTCTTTTACTGTCTTAGAAGAATCGCCAGCCCATGGCTCAGCCAAAAAGGCATCGATATCAGCAGCAGAGGAAGCATTTACCTGATCTGCTACAGCAACAACGAAATCCTGGAATTTTTCATTCTTTGCTACAAAGTCAGTCTCGCTGTTTACTTCAACGATAGCAGCTTTCTTGCCATCTTCACTGATGTTTGTCTTAACAATACCCTCAGCAGCGATACGTCCGGCTTTTTTCTCTGCCTTTGCAAGACCATTCTCGCGAAGCCATTCAACAGCCTTGTCCATATCACCATCTGTATTTGTAAGTGCCTTCTTACAATCCATCATGCCGGCACCTGTTTTTTCTCTTAACTCTTTTACCATTGATGCTGAAATAGCCATTTTAAAATCCTACCTTTCTCTTTCTTACTCTGCTTCTGCCTCAGATGCTTCTTCTGTCTCTTCTGCTAAAGACTCGCCCTGATTTGCTTCAATAACAGCGTCTGCCATCTTAGAAACAATCAATTTAACGGCACGAATTGCATCATCGTTACCAGGAATTACATAATCAAGTTCTTCCGGATCACAGTTTGTATCTACAATACCAATCAAAGGAATACCAAGGATGTGTGCTTCCTGAATACAAATTCTCTCTTTTTTCGGATCTACTACAAAGATTGCATCCGGGATATCTTTCATATCTTTGATACCACCAAGGTTCTTCTCAAGTTTTGCCCATTCTTTCTTAAGGTTAATAACCTCTTTCTTTGGCAGAACATCGAAAGTTCCATCTTCTGACATTTTCTCGATTGCTTTTAATCTCTTAATACGAGTCTGGATTGTCTCGAAGTTTGTAAGCATACCACCGAGCCATCTCTCGTTTACATAGTACATACCGCAGCGCTCTGCTTCTGCTTTAATAGAATCCTGAGCCTGTTTTTTGGTACCTACGAAAAGGATTTTTCCACCTTCTGCTGCAATATCTTTTACTGCATTGTAAGCTTCATCTACTTTACCTACAGATTTCTGAAGATCAATGATATAAATACCATTTCTCTCTGTGTAGATGTACTCAGCCATTTTAGGGTTCCATCTTCTTGTCTGATGTCCAAAATGAACACCTGCTTCCAGTAACTGTTTCATTGAAATAACACTCATTATTTCGTACCTCCATTTGGTTTTTTCTTCCATTCGCTTCTTCTTTTTGTTACACTGTCTTTGCAAAAAAAGACAGCACCATAGCAAAAATCGGCGAATGTGATTTTTTCAATCCGATTTATAATATCATAAACCGAACAAAATTGCAAGTATTATTTTCCACCGGTAATAATCCGCGCAACTTCTTCCTGCGATGCGCCAACCGGTATTTTATAATCGCCGGCAATTAATTTTTTTGCCAAACCGCTTTTTTCTAAATAATGGTCAAATTTATCGGAATCCTTAATAAAACCAGCCTCTTTTAATTCACGGGAAACAGAACTTGACAAAAGACCGCTCCGCACTGTAAAGGAACGTGTTTTCCCACTTGGTTTCTGTGTTTCTTTTGGCTCTTTTGTTGCTTTCTGTGCAGCCGTAGAATCCGGCGTTTTCGTACGAACTGGTTTTTTAGACTGTACTGCCACTGCTTGTCCCGTCGCTGCCTGTGAAGGCGCAGCTGACGGCTGTATCAGCGTATCCGGTGTTTTTTCCGGAAACTGCATACCAAGTTCTTTAGCCTGTTTAATAATTGAATTTTCGCTGTTTTGTCCGCGGTAACTAATACACAATAACAGTGTTGCAAGTAAAACACCCACGCCAAGTCCACGGAGGAAATACCTCATCTTCATTTGTTATCCCCCCCATAAAGTGCAAGAACAAGTTTTACTTCACCCTGTCCGATATTTAGTTGTTTTGATATTTCTAAAACAGATTTTCCCTGTTTGTGTAATTCCTTAATCTTTTCATTTACATTTCCCTGCCCTGCCACTGACATTTCAGGTTTGGATGTTTCATTTTTTACTGCCTTTTTTGGCTCTGCTTTTTTTACCGTTTTTTTCTTTTCTGCTTCTTGTGCATTTGCAGTCAGACGTGAAATCGCTGTCTGGGAAGCCGTGACCGGATTTAAATCCATCCGATTTGAAACCGCCGGTTCCGATGCCATACGTGTTTCAGCCATGGATTCTTTCTTCACCGGTTTCGACATAAATTCTTTCAATTCTTTTTCTTTTTCACTCAACATGTTGTACATAAAGACAACTTCCTGATGGTTGGCATCAATTTTTTCCAAAATCTGCTGTGAAAACTCATCCACCGCCATGATTTTATCATTGCACAAACGATTCATCCGTTCCTCAGTCGTATCCACTAATTCATCCTGTCTCTCGGATAAAATTTCTCCGACACGTTCTTTGATTTTTTCTTCTTCTCTCTCTGTCCAAAGTTCGGAACTTAAGCTTTCCTTTTCCCCCTCTGCATAACTGCTATTCTTTTTTGCCACAAAGCAGCTTACACACAGGCAGATAAAGCCAATAATAATCAATATGATTTCTATCGCTGTCATAATCCATCCTTCTTCTTAAATCGTAATATCAAAACTTCCGGTTGAACGAGGTGCTAATCGTTCCTTTTTTTCCTGTTTTTGTTTCTTTTTTGAGGAATTTTTCGCACCTGTCCCTTTTCCGTTTCCTTTCTTATCGTAATCCTTTGTTTCGCTTTCCTGCGTTTCTACTGTTTGTCTTCTTTCACGCCTTACTTCCTGCTGAAACTGAATACCATTCTGGTCATAAATATGCTGATTCTGATTCAGTTCACGGCCCTGTGCATCTGCCGCATTCAGCGTTCTTGGCGCCATAGTAACTGCATCAATTGAACCCATCGACATAGAAAACGCCTCCTTTTTTCTTACAATCCAACAATCCGTACATCTGCACCGTCTCTTACAAAGCGGCAGTGGGAAACCTGCTCGTGCTGAATTTTACTGACATCCTTTACGGTAATATCAATCCCTGAATACACGGCTCCTTCCACCCGGATACAGGAATGTTTATTTTTTTCAATCCTTACTAAAAGTTTTTCTCTTTCTTCGCGCAATTCTCGAATCTGTTTCACAAGAAGCGGCTTATTTACCGTTGCCTGTTTCAAATAATTCATCTGTTCCGGCAGCACCTCCTGATTAGACGCTAACTGCCCCTTGACCCGATTTACAACTTCATCAATTTTCCGAAGCGTCTCTTCCTTATTTTCCACTTCTTCCTTGATTTCATTCGCACGAATAATCAGTTCTTTATCTGAAATAATCTTGATTTTCGTTGAAGCACCCATTGTCGAGCCAAGTGTTGTCGCATGAACATCAGCATAAGTTGATAAACTTCCGCCGTTAATCAAGCCTTTTTTTCCTAATATATCAACATTTTCCTGACATTCCACATCACTGTGCAAAATGGCATCGGCTTTGAGCATGCCTTTACATCGAACCTTACAGTTTTCCAAAAATTTTGCAGTAATATTACCTTCTGCCTGAAGCATACCACGGTCCATCCCCTGCATGCCTCGTTTGAGAACAATATTACCACCGGAAACAAGCGTTGCGCCTTCCACAACACCATTCACAATAATATCGCCCTCGGCTTTAACAGCAAATCCGGTTGTGACATTTCCTGTCACTTCTACCGTTCCCTTATAATCAATATCTCCGGTTGATGAATCAACATTTGCGGGAACCCGGTAAACATCAGAAACCATAACCATATCATCAACTAAGGTTACATGCCCGGAAACCTTCGAATATATTGTACACTTATCCTCTGAAATCCGTATATTCCGTCCAAAACGAAGCGCACGGTTTCGCACTTTTTTCGGCATCATTGGTTTACCTAACACGGATACACCCGCTTTTCCACGATACGCCGGCGTAAGTGTCGCAAGTTTATCTCCTTCTTTGACCGACTTAATATTTCCCAATTGATGAAAATCAACGCTGCCATCTTCATTTAATTTCGGACGGGCAGTCGTATTTATATCAAAATAATACTTGATTTTTGCACTGTATCCCTGAACCGGCATCGTTGCCTCAGCAATCAGATAGTCCTTTTCATAGGCATGATTCTGTAAAAAATGTTCAATCGCTTTTTTGCGGATTCCATGACGGACACCTGCCATCTGCAAATCCGAGACAATATCATCTTCTGTCAGGCTTGCGCCCCCTGTAGTCGGCGGATAAAATCGTGCAAATGCACGCTCTCCATTTGGCGTGATGGTAACAATACATTTTTCGCTTTCCGGTATAATTTCTCCTTCATACAGCATAAACATCGAATCGAATTCTTTACGCTTTAAATACTGGTCAAGTGCCACCTGGTCATAATCCGGAAACGAAATGGCATCTAAATATTTCATTACCATCTCCGGCGAAATATCCACTTCACCTTCTTCCGGTGCAAAAATTTTCAGCCACATTCTTCCATCTTCTGCTACTACCTGAAAATAACCATTTGCCGCCATAAGTATCCTCCTATTTCTAATTAGAACAAACTAAGTAAATCAACGGAGTCCCCTAACTGCTCCTTAATTTTTTTCAATGCTTTTGTATGAAGCTGGGAAACTCTCGACTCCGAAACACTCAATATCTGACTAATCTCTTTTAATGTCAATTCTTCGTAGTAATATAATGTGATGACATTCTGCTCTTTTTCTGTCAGTTTTTTGATGGCTTCCACTAGCATTTCCTTCAATTCCTGCTTTTGGATCGCATGATCGGGCTGCTGAAATTTTGCTCCCATCGTCTCCAGACGCCCTTCGTTTCCCTGTTCCAGATAATCATCTAAGGAAATCAAATTGGTAAATTCCGCCTCTGCCTTCCAGTTCTCATATTCTTCCACGGAGATTCCCAATTCATTTGCAATCTCATCGCCTTTCGCCGTTCTTCCACGTTCTGCTTCAATTTTCGCCGCAGCCGCATCCATTTTTTTCTGCTTCTGTCTAAGTGTCCTTGGAATCCAGTCCATCTTTCGGATTTCATCCAAAATTGCACCTCGAATTCTCAAACTGGCATATGTTTCAAATTTTACATTTTTTGCCATGTCATACTTATCAATGGCATCAATTAAACCAAAAATTCCATATCCTACCAAGTCATCATACTCTACCGTATACCCCAAGTACATACTCAGCCTGCCTGCCACTAAATTTACAACACCGGCATATTCAAGAATAAGCTGCTCGCGTAATTGTGGGGTCTTTTTCTTATGATACTGTTCCCACAAGCGGTTTCGTTCTGTTTCCCTCATCCACTATGTCCTTTCCTAGGTCATGCCTGCTCCGTTTGTTCTGTCTGATCCACCTGTTTTTCTGCTTCTTCCTTTTCTCTTTCTTCCGCCTCCTGCTGCTCCTTCAAAAGACGAGCCTGCTCTTCAGCTTCCTGACGTTTTTTTTCTGCCTCAATCATAGCCAGATGCTCTGCCTGCACTTTTCCAACAATCTGCGCCGCAATCTGCCCAATGATATAAAAAAGAAGTAAAACAATAACTAACGTAATTAAACTATTTAAAACAGGCCACCTTTGTACCACACATAAAACACAACACACAAGGCCGGCAGCCAACATAATAAAAGCAGGTATATAACGATTTTTCATATCCTACACCTCGTCAAATCACATATTCATTTACACCAGCCACCGAAATATGCAGTAACTCACATTCCGGGTCAAATACAATCGTGCGGCTGAAATCTTTTCCGGAATCATCCGCCACAATTGGAATATTCTTTTCCTGTAAAAATTTCCTGACTGCCTGATTGTTGTGATGTCCAACATTCAGCAGTTCATTATCCGAATGATGCGCAAACATTTTAGCACCGCCTGCAATTTTAGCACGCAGATTTTCTTTCAATCCTCCGCGTGCTAAAAGTTCATGATACATATCTAAAAGACATGTGTCTGCAAACTTCATTCGGTTTTGATTATGAGTAATCTTTGTGCTGTCCGGAAGCATAATATGTGCCATTCCACACAACTTTGTTTTCGTGTCATAGATTACGACCCCCATACACGAACCAAGTCCTAACGTCGAAATTTTATCCGGCGGTGCACATAACTTATAGTCAGCCATTCCAACACGAATCATCTCACTCATACTTCTTTCTTTTCCTCAATTACCGCATTCATATCCAATAAAGAAATGAGTTCCTCTCCTTTTTTGCCAATCCCGGCAAGGAAAGATGCTTTTTCCTCTTCCAGCTTAAATGCTGGTTTCTCGATAGAAGCCGGATTGATATTTACCACTTCCTGCACTTCATCGACAATTACACCAATCAATGACTGATCCTGCATACGGATAATAATGATTCTCGTTGCGGACTGACAGACATCATCCTCTAATCCGAAACGTCTGCGCAGACTCATAATCGGAACCACTTCACCACGCAGATTAATCACACCAATATAATATGACTGTGACTTTGGAACTCTTGTCATATGCTGCATTCTTACGATATTATCCACACAGGAAATATCAATTCCATATTTTTCATTTCCTAATTTGACAACAATATACTGAATTTCATCCATTGTTGTTTCCATTCCATTCATCAAATCTTCCATGTCGACACCCCCTACATTAATGTGTTTGTATCTAAGATTAACGCTACTTCACCATCACCAAGAATCGTTGCTCCACTAAAGAGTTTATCACAGGTGATGTGATGTCCAAGCGACTTAATAACGGTTTCCTGTTGTCCAATCAATTCGTCAATCACAAGACCAACCTGCTGTTCTGCCTTCTGCATAATGACAACAATCAGAGATTCCGGATCATTTTCAACCGGCTCCATATCCAAAATATCATGCAGACGAAGAATCGGAATGACACGTCCACGAAGATTAATAACTTCTTTGGATTGTACTAAACTGATATCTTCTTTTGCAATATCCTCAATTCCATTGATGCTGCCAAGCGGAATCGCATATTTTTCTTCTCCGACTTTCACCATCAAAGCCTGAATAATTGCCAATGTCAAAGGAAGAGAAATCGTAAAGGTACTTCCCTCACCGGCAACGGTCTTTGCTGTAATATTACCACCAAGTGCCTCAATTTTAGTTTTTACAACGTCAAGACCAACGCCTCGTCCGGAAACATCAGTAATCTTTTCTGCTGTTGAAAAACTTGGCTGGAACAACAAATCAATAAAGTCTTTGTCTGTCATCGTCTCTGCCTGTTTTTCTGTAATAGAGCCTTTTTCAATTGCTTTCTGACGTACACGGTCAATGTCAATTCCGGCACCATCATCGCGTACTTCAATAACAACATTGTTACCATCCTGGTAAGCATCCAAAAAGATGGAACCAACCTCCGGTTTACCAAGACGTACACGCTCTTCATTGCTCTCCAAACCATGGTCAGCCGAGTTACGAAGCAAATGCATAAGCGGATCACCGATTTCATCAATTACGGTACGGTCAAGTTCAGTCTCTTCACCAGTCATGTACAATTCCATTTTCTTATTTAATTTACGATTCAAATCACGAATCATACGTGGGAATCGATTAACAACACTCTCAATTGGCACCATGCGGACCTTCATAACGGATTCATGCAGGTTTGTTGTCACTCGCTCTAAGTACTCAATCTGTTCATGGAATGCCTGTGCATTTGCCATCTGTCCTGACGGAGAGGCAGCACCTGCCGACACAAGTCCATTCTTTGCAATAATCAGCTCGCTGACAAGATTCATCAGAACATCCAGTTTATCAATATCGACACGAACGGAACGACTGCCCACTTTCCCTTTGGAAGCCGATGCTTTCTTTGGCTTTTCTTTGGCATCCGGTTTTGCTGTTTCTTTCTTTTCCTGTGCCGGTTTTACATCATTTGATGGACCTGCCGCAGGTGCATCCGGAATCTCAATATCATCGATGTAAACCTCTGCGATTTCCGATACATTCATAACAAGTTTTTTGATATTTTCTTTCGTATCACTTGATGCAAAAATCCAGCTGAAATCAAAATCAAATTCTTCATCCTCAATCTGCTCTGTCGAAGGTACGGATTTAATCAACTCACCTTTATTTTCAACAGATTTGAATACAAGGAAAGCTCTGGCAGATTTCAAAATACAAGTTTTTTGCAGATATACGGTAATTCCATACACGTTCTTTCCTTCTGCTCTTGCTGAATTGATTGCTGTCGCTTCATATTCGGAAATCGGAATCTGCTTAAATTTGCATTTTTCATCCGATGCACTTTCCTGTTTATTTTCTGCTTTCTCTTCCTTTGCGGGAGTTTCTTCTTTTTTTACCTCTTTTTGCGCCGGAGCAGCTGCACCGTCGCCACTCTGTTCCTCTAACAGAGCATTCAAATCATTAATAATATCTTCGTTGTCTTCAGTTCCTTCATTTCCCTCAGAGGAAATAACAGCCAGATAAGACTCCAATGCATCCAGTCCTCGGAATAATACATCAATCAGCTTTTCATTCACTTTCATGTTTCCATTGCGGATTTCAGAAAATACATTTTCCAAATCATGGGTCAGACGCTGCATACGAACAAAGCCCATTGTACCGGACATTCCTTTCAGCGTATGTGCCGCACGGAAAATCTCATTGATTGTATCTTCATTCTCCGGCTCCTTCTCCAAGACCAGAACATGCTCATTCAAACTCTGTAAATGCTCTTTTGTCTCATCGATAAACAAATCTAAATATTGACTCGTATCCATCTTTTCACACTCCTATATGTTTTATCATGGTGTCTGCCACATCTTCGAGTGGCACGACTTCATTTACAATTCCCGCCTGTACTACTGCGCGCGGCATACCATATACCACGCAGGTGTCTTCATTCTGCGCTACAACCTGAATGTCCTTGCTTTTTTTCAATGCACGGATTCCTTTGCAGCCATCGCTTCCCATCCCGGTCAAAACACCACAGACAATGTGTTCCACCGAACAAGAAACCAGTGATTCAAAAAAGATATCCGCACACGGCTTTAATCCCCCTCTTGCCGGCTTATCATTTTCCGACAAAATCAGATTTCCCTGTGCATCTTCTATGACTTCACACTGCTTGCCGCCCTGCGCAATATAAACCGTGCCCTTTTTCAGGCAGTCACCATCCTCAGCCTCCTTAACGTCGAGATTACTAATCTCATTCAAGCGAGCTGCTAATGACTTCGTAAATCCTGCCGGCATATGCTGGACAACGACTAACGGTAATGGAAAATCCTTTGGAAAATACGGAATTACCGACTGTAATGCCCTCGGTCCTCCGGTTGAAGAAGCAATCACTGCCAAACCGCCGCTTCCCCTGCCACTTTTTGGCACCTTCTTTTTTGCGGTTTTCTTCACCTTCTTCTCGGTCTGACTTTCCACATTTTTTGATTGGCTCTGAACCTGTAACTGCTGTTCTAAAATTGACTGCTCAACCTTTTTAGGAAGAGGCAGCTTACACGCCATATAGGTTCTCAGTAATACCTTTTTTCGGAATTCCTGATACCCCCCGCCAATGGAACCATTTGGTTTTTTAACAAAATCAAACGCACCAAGTGCCAATGCTTCAATGGTTTCATCAGCGCTCTGGCTGGCAATTGAACTTACAATCAATACCGGAATCTGAATTCGATATTTGTTTAGTTCCTTAAGGAGCTGTACGCCATCCATCTTCGGCATATTAATATCAACCAAAAGAATGTCCGGACGACATCCCCCCTGTAAAACATTAAGCGCTTCAAGTCCGTTATTCGCTGTCTTTTCGACAATCAGTTGTTCATCATCATTTATTATATCAGAAAGGACCCTTCTCATAAGTGCAGAGTCATCAACAATCAATACTTTTTTCATCTGTGACATCTACTCCTTTCTCATCCTTCTTCGCTGCTCTTCAAAAACGTACTTAATTACCGTTTCACGTTCTTTCTCATTAATATCCAAAAATTCGCCCCTTGTCTCATAGGCAACACGGATTCCCTCAAAATGAACGCAGGATACTACCTTCATATACAAAGAAAGTGGAACAATTCCACTTTGTAGCGAAAGTGGAAGGACAATTTCCACTAAATCCTCTTTTTTACATTCTACATTACCATGAAAACGAATTCCGCCTCCACTTAAATCTGAAATGGTACCTTCTTCCCACAAAATTTCATCTTTCTCATTGTCCTGCTCCGCTTCATTTTTCTTTTCAAACTGCTCTTTTGGAACAATCCGGTAACGAATTGGGAACAAACAATCCAAACGATAAAATTTTCTCCTCTGAAACTTTTTCAATGGTGTCAAAAAGATAACATCCATCACATACATACGATTTTCTGTGTAACGCTTCTTAATCCGTGCTGTACACTGATACAACCCAGAGTTTGTAAAAAAACACAGATGATAATCGTCATCAATTTCCAATGGAATTACTTTCCCCTCGCTAATGGGCATTGCGATTTTGGCGGTTCTGTCCCCGTCAAAATCCAACAACTGACTGCCATATTTTTTATCTGACACCTTTCGCCCGATTGCACTTTTTATATGCATCAGTTCAATCCGGTCTCCAATCGCAAATGCAACTTTCACGGGGTTCCTCCTTTCTATCGCCGATTAAATTTCATACGAATTACATTTGAAAATAACTGCTTAATACCAACAGTACGTGGTTTTTCTTTCTCCATATCAAGTAAAGAAAGTGCAATCTTTTCCACAGACTGCGAAGCCAGTGCATCCGGGTCTGCTACGCTAAGTGGTTTCTGATGCATGACTGCTCTCTGCATATTTACATCATAAGGAATTGCCCCCAGATAATCAATATCTATGTCTAAAAACTTATTAACAACAACACCTAATTTCTGGAACAATTCATCCGCTTCTTTTTTTCCACGTACCTGATTGGCAATCATCTTAACAACCGTTTTTTCCGGCATATACGAAGAATTGCGGTTCAACGCTTTTAATAACGCATAGGCATCCGTAATGGACGTCGGCTCCGGCGTAGCCACCAAAAGCACTTCTTCGCTGGCTGCCACAAACTCAAGCACCGAATCTCCGATTCCGGCACCGGTATCCACAATAATTACATCTGCCTGTTTGTCTAACTCTTCCATTTTCTGAATCAGCCAGAAAACCTGTTCACGATTCAGATTTGCCATCTCATTGATGCCGGAACCGCCGGAAAGAAAACCGATACCTTCCGGTCCATAAGTCATTACATCTTGTATGCTTTTTCCTCGAAACATCAAATCTGCCAAATTATACTTTGGGCGAATACCAAGCATAATCTCAATGTTTGCCAAACCAAAGTCAGCATCCAGTACAACCACTCTCTTGCCGAGTCTGTGAAGCTGAATTGCCAGATTTACAGAAAAACTTGTTTTACCGACGCCACCTTTGCCGGATGTAACCGTAATAACTCTTGCTGTTCGTTTTTTTTCATCAATTTCCTGCTTTTTAATTATATTTCGTAAGCTTTCTGCCTGATCCATTCCACACCTTCCTTTCTCGCCATAGAATTAGTTCGTATGATTATCACTTAGTAATTTTTTTGCCACTCTCTGCGGATCCATCTCGCCAATGTCTTCCGGAACATTTTGTCCCCACGTTACATAAGACAATGGACAATTTGTTTTCACTCTCATATTCAACATGATTCCCGCCGAAGACGTTTCGTCAAGTTTCGTAAAAATAAGACTAAAATCCGTAAGCGCCGAGTAGACTGACGCAATCTTTTGTAAGTCACTGTATTTTGTACCTGCATTTAGTACCAGATAAACCTGTCTTTCATTCACCGGAATCTGCTCAAGCAATGCCCGGATGTCTTTCATCTGCTCTTTGCTTTTATGAGAACGTCCGGCAGTATCAATCAAGCAGACATCATACTGCTTAAGTTTTTCAAGATTATCCCCCAATTCTTGAGGACTGTAAATCACCTCAAGCGGGACGGATAAAATATTTGCATAAGTCTTTAACTGTTCCACCGCTGCAATGCGGTAAGTATCTGCTGTTACGAGTGCAATTTTTGCATGCTTCTCTAATTTTAATTTCGAAGCAATTTTAGCAATGGTTGTTGTTTTTCCTACTCCGGTTGAACCAAGGAAAAAGATAAATTTCGTCTTTTCATTTTCTTCTGACTTAATGCTGTAAGGCTGCCCTAACATCAAAATGATCTTCTGGTAAATATTTGCCAGAATCTGGTCTAACGGTGCATTTTTAGCAAGCGAACGATTCACCTCATCCATAATGGATTTTGCAATTTCTTCATCCACTTCATTCTGAACTAACTGCTGATATATCAACTCTTTATAGGCCTTTGTTTTTTCATCCTCCTCATCCTCTTCTTTGGATTCAGGAACCTCTTTTGGCTCTACGTTCTCTTTTGGCTCCGAAACCGGTATTTCGAGTGTTTTCTCAACTTTCTCGGTCATACCTTCTTTCTGCATCATCTGTTTCTCCAAAAGAGCTTGCAGCATACTAATACGTTCTTCTAAACTGCTGTTATCCGGTGCATCTGTCTTTTTCTCTGTTTCTGAAAATTTGCCTGCTTCAACCGGCCGCTTCTCTTTTGCCGCTTCCTCTTGTGAGTACAGTGGCGTCTCATCCAATGCTGCTGTCACCTCAACCTTTCCGCGGACAAATAACTTCGCAAGACCTTTTGGTTTTACCTTCTTAATATTCATGACAATGGCATTATTCCCCAATTCGTTTTTTGCCATTTCAATTGCATCTTTTTCTGATTTTGCTAAAAACTTTTTGATAATCACTCTACCGTCACCATCCCAACTGATTGTAATTCAACATCGGAATCAATTTCATTATATGACAACACATGCAGATTCCTAAATTGTTCTTGCGTTAATTTTTTCAGGTACATACGAACAATCGGCGAAGTAATAATAATCGGCGTTCGTCCCAGTTCCTCTAATTTGTCTGTCTCTTCCCGTAAAGAAGTCATCAGTCGGTTTGTATAATCCGGGTCAAGTGCCAGATAAGCACCCTGTTCGGTCTGTTTCACCGAATCCATAATAACCTGCTCTACGTTCGGATCCAATGTCACAACGCTGGTTGTTTCATTGTTATTAAAATACTGATTTGAAATTGCACGTTTCAAACTCTGTCTGACATACTCCGTCAATACATCCGTATCATGCGTTGTCGGCGCATAATCGGCTAACGTTTCAAAAATTGTAACCAAATCTCTTATGGAAATGCCTTCTGCCAAAAGATTCTGTAACACCTTTTGGATTTCTCCAACATTTAACAATTTTGGAACCAGTTCTGATACCAGCGTCTCGTTTGCCTCCTTCACATTCTCAATCAAGTTGTGTACATCCTGTCTGGTGAGAAGTTCATCCAGATGTGATCGGATAATTTCCATCAAATGTGTTGCAATAATTGATGGCGGATCAACTACGGTATAACCAAGGGATTCTGCCCGCTCACGCTGACTTTCCGTAATCCAAATTGCCGGCAGATGGTACGACGGTTCAAACGTCGGAATACCGGAAATTTCTTCTTCTACATAACCCGGATTCATCGCCATGTAGTGGTCAAACAAAATTTCTCCCTCACTGACCGGCACGCCTTTTATCTTAATCAGATACTGATTTGGATTGAGCTGTATGTTATCACGTAGTCGAATCATTGGAACAACACAGCCAAGCTCTAATGCAATCTGTCTTCGTATCATAACCACACGGTCTAGCAAGTCACCGCCCTGGTTGACATCGGCAAGTGGAATAATTCCATAACCAAATTCCAGTTCAATGGCATCCACCTGCAACAGTGAACTGACATTTTCCGGTCTCCTGATTTCCTCTGCGGATTCCTCTTCTTCCGAAACTGCCTCGTCTGTCTCTGTCATCTCCAATTGATTTGCTATCATTCTTGCCGTCAGTAAAAACATAATTCCATAGGCACAAAATACCAACATGTTCAGTGGCGTAAACAAACCTAAGCCAATCAAGGCAATACCAACAATATTAAGTACTTTCGGCGTAGAAAAAAGCTGCCTTCTCAAAATATTGCCAACATCCGCTTCTTTGGAACCTTTCGTTACCAAAATACCGGTGGATAATGAAATCATAAGGGATGGAATCTGGCTTACCAGACCATCACCAATTGTCAAAATCGAATATCTCTGAACCGCTGCATTAATGTCCATGCCATTCATCAGAACACCAATCGCAATACCACCAACGAAGTTCAAAACCGTAATTACTAAGCCCGCCGTCGCATCTCCCTTGACGTACTTTGTAGCACCATCCATGGAACCAAAGAAAGCCGATTCCTGTTGAATCTTTTCGCGGCGTTCTTTTGCCTCCTCATCCGTTATGGCACCTGTATTCAAATCAGCATCAATTGCCATCTGTTTACCGGGCATCGCATCCAGTGTAAAACGCGCTGTTACCTCTGACACACGCTCGGAACCTTTGTTGATAACGAGTAACTGCATGATAACCAATACAAAGAACACAATAGCACCAACAACTAAGTTACCACCACCGACAAAGTTACCAAATGTATCAACTACATTACCGGCATCTGCCTTCAGCAAAATATTTCTTGTAGAACTGACATTCAACGACAATCGAAATAACGTCGTCAAAAGCAGTAACGTCGGAAATGCCGACATATCAAGAGGCTCTTTAGAAAACAATGCATTAAACAAAATAATCATAGAAAGTGCAATATTTAATGCAAATAACAAGTCCAGCAAAAAGAGCGGAACCGGAATAATTAAGCATAAAATAGGTACTAAGATAAATGCACCTAACACCATATCTTCGCGACGCATTGCTTTTCCTCCTTTACGTTTTTTCTATCAAAATCAACTTACTTTTCCTTGTAATCCATATACATAAGCTAAAATCTCTGCAACCATCTGGTACAATTCCGGCGGAATCTGCTCTCCCAATTCTACATTGTGATACAACATTCTCGCCAGAGGCTTATTTTCTACAATTTCAATCTTATTTTCCTTTGCTACTTCACGAATACGGCCAGCCAGATAATCCGCACCCTTTGCCACAACAATTGGTGCCTCAGCTACTTCCTTATCGTATTTCAGCGCAACCGCTAAGTGAGTCGGGTTTGTGATAACTACATCCGCCTCCGGCAGTTCCTGCATCATACGTCGTCTTGACGCCTCTTGCATCTTTCTTCGAATCTGGCCTTTAATCTGTGGATTTCCTTCCGTATTTTTATATTCGTCTTTGACTTCCTGTTTCGTCATTTTCATGTCATTGTTAAACTTGCGTTTCTGGTACATCCAGTCCACAAAAGCAATGACAAAGAAAACAGCCGTAATCTGAAAGGCAATATTTAACACGGTACTAACAATCAGGCTAACCGCTGACCAGATATCAAGCTGATAAATGTTGACAATCATGCCCCATTCATCTTTTAGCGCCTGATATACCACGTAGAACAAAATTCCTACTTTAACAACCGCCTTAATCAATTCAAATATTTTATCTTTTGAAAACATCCGCTTAAAACCGCTGATTGGATTAATTTTATTCGGTTTTGGCTGTAACGGCTTTAATGTAACTTTCCATTTAACCTGAACAACATTTACAACAAATGCGCCAATCATCGCAAGTGCTAAAATCGGCAGTAACGTAATGGTAATCTCCTTGAAGCCAAACTGAAGCAAACCATCCGCACGCTTAACGGTAAATACATCCGTTGCATAGTCGTTGATATTTCCATAATAAAACTGAAACATGTCATACAACCGCTTCATCATAAAACCGCCGAACACTTTTAAGCATCCAAATAATACAAGCAATAAAACTGCCGTGTTCAAATCCTGGCTCTTTGGAGCCTGTCCTTCTTCTCGTGCCTTATCCAGCTTTTTGGGTGTCGCGGGTTCTGTTTTTTCACCGCCCTCACCGTCTTTGGCAAAAAGCTGAAGGTTATAGGAATATACCAAATAATCACCTGCCAACTCATCCGACTTTTCACTTCGGTGTAAACAAATGAATCACCTGTGTGATTACGTCCTTCATTTCACCAAAAATGTAATCTGAAACCATCGGAAAACTCTGTATCACAATTACCAAAACAGCCAGTCCTGCCAGCACCTTAATCTGCATACCAACCACAAACATGTTCATCTGTGGTGCTGCCTTAGCAAGTACACCAAGCACAACATTAATCAGCAGCATACAACAGAAAACCGGCAGTACAATACGCACCGCAATGATAAAATAATTCGCAATAAAATCAACCACGATGTTTTTCAGTGAAACGGTGTCAAACACCGCTTTTCCAACATTGAAATAGGAAAAAGAATCCACAATTGCCCGAATGATGTAATAATGCATATTGGTAACAACTAACATGAGCATAAGCAGATAATTGTACAAACTTCCGGTTACGGAAAACTGCATATTCACCATCGGGTCAAACATATTTGCCATGGATAATCCCATTTCCATATCCATCAACTGTCCCGCCAGGTTAATAATGTAAAAACACATACTGCACATCAATCCAAGAACCACACCAATCATAGATTCTTTCAAAACGAGTGCTGAATATCCAAACACCCCGGAATACGTCAAATCGACAACCGGAGTGACCTGAATCACCACTAAGGACATAAAAACGCTCATTGCCGCACGAATCCGCATCGGCACAGACGAATAACTAAAAAATGGTGCTGTCATAATAAACCCGGAAACTCTCATCAAAATCAAGAGATAAAACTCCAGGTGTTCGAGCGTAAATGTCATTCTCAGCCTCCTGCATAAAGAGCAAATTTTTCACACAGTTTTGTAAAAAGTTCCACGCAATTGTTCATAATCCATCCACCACATATAAGCATTGTAATGAATATTGCCAATAGTTTCGGAACAAAGGTTAAAGTCTGCTCCTGAATGGAAGTAACTGTCTGAAAAATACTAATTACCAGTCCAACAATCAGGGAAACTAACAACAACGGAGCACTACATTTAATGATACACCAAATCATATCGACTGTCACATCAAGTACATCTGCATCTGTCATCTAATCGCCCCCTGTCAGTAAAAGGTTTTGACCAACTGTCCAATCACGAGATTCCAGCCATCTGCTAAGACAAACAATAATATCTTAAACGGCATCGAAATCGTCGTCGGCGGCAGCATCATCATACCCATCGACATAAGTGTCGATGCCACTACCATATCAATTACGATAAACGGCAAGTATATCAAAAAGCCGATAATAAACGCAATTCGTAATTCACTTATCATAAACGCCGGTATCAGAACAAGAGTCGGTATCTCATCTTCTTTTTCAATGGAAACATCATTGCTCTGTTTCTCAATTTCCATAAACAAGCGGATATCCTTCCGGTTCGTCTGCTCAAACATAAATTTGCGGATTGGTTTGAGTCCGGCATTTAATGCTTCTTCCTGAGTAAGTTTCCCCTTATCATATGGCTGAATACAATCTTTATTTATCTGCGTCATAACAGGTGCCATAATAAAAAGGGTCAAAAACAACGCAATTCCAATCAATACCTGATTAGGTGGTGAAGTCTGCGTTCCCAATGCCGAACGGACAAAATGAAGAACGACAATAATTCTTGTAAAGGAAGTTACCATAACAAGCAAAAACGGTGCTAACGACAACAATGTCAACACCAAAATCATCTTCATACTTGCCGATAAGCTGGAACTTCCGGCATTGGAAGTAATATTAAACTGAAAATCCTGCGGAGAGTCCGGGTCCTGCACTTCTCCTTTGGAACTGCCACTTGCTTCGCTTATATCTGATTTTGAACTAACCGGTGCCGCATGCACATAAATTGTGGCACTACAAAAAAAGGTTAATATACAAAGCATGGCTAACAGAATTACAACTCGTACAGATACTTGATGTGCTTTCTTCTGTGTCTTCATAAATACCAACCTTTTCTAATTTTCTTTCTTATTTTTGTTCAACTTGTCAAGCAGTTCTTTAAACGAAACTTTCTGACCATTACGAACTTCTTCTGAAAAATCCAGTTGAGCTTCATCCAATGGTGTTAAAAAGGTAATCTGATCCTTTGTAACACCAATGGAATAATATTTCTTGCCTAACTGAATAATCTGAATGTATTTCCCATTCGTAATTTTAAACGTCTCAATCACCTTAATATTACGTGACTGGCTCTGTATCATCCCAGATTTTGCAATCCATTTTGTCACATAATACGTCCCGGCAAGGACAAGGACAAAGACAACAACAACAGCGGTCAACTGTAAAATATTCTCAAGCATTAGCCAATAGCCTTCTTAACAGCCTCTAATACACGATCTGCCTGGAAAGGTTTTACAATAAAATCCTTTGCACCAGACTGAATGGATTCGATAACCATTGCCTGCTGACCCATAGCGGAACACATAATAACCGTAGCATTCGCATCAGCTTCTTTAATCTTTTTCAGAGCCTGAATACCATCCATCTCCGGCATTGTGATATCCATCATTACAAGGTCCGGTTTTGTTTCGTTGTATTTCTCGACAGCTTTGAGTCCATTCTCTGCTTCCCCTGCGACATCATATCCATTCTTTGTCAGAATATCTTTGATCATGACTCTCATAAATGCTGCGTCATCACAAATTAATACACTCTTTGCCATTATAACTTTCCTCCATTTTATTCTTTAATAATTTCGGTTACACGAATACCGAAACTTTCCTCAATCACAACAACCTCGCCCTTGGCAACAAATTTTCCATTTACAAGAACATCAATTGGCTCCCCTGCCAACTTATCCAATTCAATGATTGTTCCCGGTGCAAAATCCAGTATATCTTTTATCGATTTGCTGGTTCTTCCAAGTTCCACGGTAACTTCCAATGGAACATCCATAATCAAATCAATGTTTTCCGGTGCAATTCCGTCAAGCTGAGGTGCCTGAGCAAAATTTTGGAACTGTGCCGGCTGTATATTAATATCCTGTGGTGGAACAGCATACATTGGCTGCTGCATTCCTGCCATAGGTTGTTGTTGTGGATTTGCAAAATTTTGTGGCACTGCCTGTGGCTGTGGCGCCGGTGCTGCCGGCTGTGCCTGTGGCTGCGGTGTTGGTGTTGGTTCCGGTACCGGCTGCGATGCCGGTTCTACGGCAACTGCCTGGCTTGCAGGAGCGTTCTCAGCCGAATCACCACCTGTCTTACCAACAAACTGCTGATAAATCAATCTGGCAAATTCGATTGGGTACAACTGCATAATCTCACTGTCAACCAAATCACCAATTTCCATTCGGAAAGAAACCCGTGCAAATAACTGCCCGGACAAATCACCAAGAGCAGCCTCATCTAATCCCTCTCCAAAATCAACTCTCGTAGCAGTCGGCGGACTAATATCCACCTTTTCATTAATCATGGATGACATCGATGTCGCTGCCGAACCCATCATCTGATTCATCGCTTCACAAATAGCACTCAAATGTAAATCACTTAATTCGGTGTCATCGACGTTGGTTCCGTCACCGCCCATCATAAGGTCAGTAATTACCTTTACATCCCTTTCTTTCAATATTAATAAATTTTTACCTTGTAAGCCCGTCTCATAAGATATGTAAATGAAAACAACCGGAGCCTCGCACTGTGCAGACAATTCCTCTAGTGTCGTGTAGGAAACAGTAGGAGTTGTAATATCAACCCGGTTATTAACCAAAATCGACAACGTCGTTGCCGCCGTCCCCATACTTATATTTGAAATTTCACCTAACGCATCCGATTCTTCCGGAGTCAGCTTCTCGGCTTTCGAAATATCGCTTGATGTCTGTACGGCATCCGATGCTGCTTCTTCTGAAGTGCTATCCGCATCCACATTGCCTAATAACGCATTAATCTCTTCCTGCGATAACATTCCGTCCATTGCACTACTCCTCTCTGTAAATTGATTTTATTTTTACTGCATAGGAATCTTCATAAGCTCCCGGGATTGCAGAAAATTTCTTTATGTTGCCAACATAAACATCCAATTCATCTTCCAGCCTCGTGTTTACTTTTATAATATCCCCCGGCTGCAAATGAATGAAGTCATTCACCGATATCGCGCTTCGTCCCATAATCGCACGAACCGGAATCTGAGCTCTCTGTAATGATTCTTCCAGGTAATCTCTATATGTACCGTCTCCGGTTGCTACAGAAGTGGAGTACCAGTATTTAGTGTTCACCTTATCAATCACCGGCTCTAATACCGCATATGGAATACAAACATTCATAAGTCCCTCTACTTCACCAATTTTAATGCTCATCGTAACAATCGATGTCATCTCATTTGGTGTAACAAACTGAGCAAACTGCGAGTTTGTCTCAATCCTCTCAAGCATCGGCTCCAACACCTGAACAGTATGCCACGGTTCCACTAAAAGGTTTGTGCAAACTACCATAATGCGTTCAATAATTGTCAATTCTATTTCCGTAAATTCGCGATTTTTCTCCAACGGCTTTCCACCGCCTCCAAGCATTCGGTCAACAATAGCAAACCCAATTTCCGTTGACACTTCCATAATAATGTTACCATCAAGTGGCGCAAAATTTACAACACCTAGTATAACCGGATTTGACAAGGAATTGGAAAACTCCTGATAAGTAACCGCCTCCGAATGCATCACTTCAACCTGTACGTTCTTACGAAGATATACTGGCAGATTTGTGGAAAGAAGTCTGGCATAATGCTCAAAAATAAATTCAAGCGTTCGCAGATGCTCTTTTGAGAACTTGGATGGTCTCGCAAAATCATAATCCTTAATCTGTCGATCATCCGTCTCACCCGCCTCATCTGGGTCAAATTCACCACTATTAAGCGCGGATAACAAATTATCTATCTCATTCTGCGACAATACGTCACCCATTTGTTCTCACCTCTTTTCTCACACTGTTGTTTATTATATCATATTTCCTTCATAAACTAAAGTCTTTTTTTCGATTCTTACAATCAGGCAATCAATGGATCTTTTAACGAAATCTCAACAACTGCCTTTGTATTGTATTTTTCCTGAATTTTCTTCACAATTTCAGAACGAACCTTTACCAAGTCTAATGTTGTAGCTGTATAACTTCCAAGTGTTTCTTTCACAATATCATCTACATAAATATCATTGGTCTGAATCGATTCACTCACCTTTTTATAATCATCGGCTTTGCTGTTAAAAGAAATTGTAAAACCGGCAAGCTGCGCATAATGGTTGCTGTCGTCACCGGCATCTTTTTTTAGGTTAATATTTACTGCCGAATCATAAGTTTTCGTATAAGCCACCAAATCATCAATTGTATAGTCCTGCTCTTCGGAATTTGGGTCATCAATATTTAAATCAATCACCGATGCCACTTTATCAACCAGAGCAGCTGTCTTATTTGAGGCAGGTACAATAGAAAAGACAAGTACAATCCCCAATACAAGATTCACAATTGATACCGCCATAACAATAATGGTCAATATATTCTTCTTCATAAGAAATTCCTCCATTTACTTACTTGTATAAATCTTAATCTCAACACGCCGGTTCTGAGCGCGTCCTTTTCTTGTTTTATTGGATGCCACCGGCTCATACTCACCCATACCGGAAATCTCAATTTCCGTCTCCTTTGGCTTCATATGTTTTTTATTTACCAAATATTCAAACACCGTATTCGCACGTGCTGTTGAAAGCATCATATTGTTCTTGTATCTGCCGGAAATTGGAACATTATCCGTGTGTCCTTCAATTTTGATCCGATGGTCTGCATATCGCTTCAAAATATCTCCGACTTTGCTCATCAAAGGCACCATGTTTTTCTTAAACTCAATATCGCCGGATTCAAAAAGCAGTGCACCATTTAATGAAATTTGAACAAATTGATATTTTTTATCCATATTAATGTTAATCTGATCTTCCACGTTCTGATGTTCTGCATCCTGTGCGAGTTCTTTGTACAATTTTTCTGCCTTTTCCTTTTGTTCCTGCTGTTGTTTTTTTAAAAATTCCTCTTCTGCTTTGGCTTTATCATTCATCGGCTTTTCTCCGGTTGACTGGTTGCCCTGCTCAGATTTGTTACCATCCTGCTTATCAACCTGTTCTTCCGATTTCTGATTGTCCTCTCCGGAATTTTCATATTCGTTAAAATACTCCGAAATCGAAACGAGTTGATCGGTTCCACTTGATACAAATGCACCTTCCCCAACAGCAGCACCGCCACCATCAAAGATATTAATCCGCTCCGTCATGGATGTTACTAACTGTTCGTACTTATCAGCATCGACAGTCGACATTGAAAACAAAAGGACGAAAAAACAAAGCAAAAGATTCATCAGGTCGGCAAAGGTATTAATCCATCCGGCGCTAATACCCTCCTGTTCCGCCTTCTTTTTCTTTCGGGCCATTAAGCGTCACCACCTTGTCCGCTGCCTTTATTACCACCACCAAGAACTTCTTCTCTCTCACTAGGTGCAAGGAAAGATTTCAGTTTTTCCTCAATCACACGTGGATTTTCACCTGCCTGAATAGAAAGAATTCCTTCGCAGATAACTTCCTTCATCATAATTTCTTTCTGGTTTTTCGCACGCAGTTTTGTTGCAATCGGGATACTGATCCAATTGGCAATCAGCGAACCATATAAAGTAGTAACCAACGCAACCGCCATGTTCGGTCCAATTGAACTTGGATCATCCAAACGTTTTAACATGTTAATCAATCCAATCAAAGTACCAATCATTCCCCATGCAGGACCCATAGCGGCCAAGTTATCCCAGAAGCTGTAAATTTTGCTATGTCTCTGCTCAATGCAATCAAGTTCTGTCTCTAGAATACTTGATACCAATTCCTGATCCGTGCCATCAACAATCAACATAATTCCCTTCTTCAGGAAATCATCATCTATGTCACTGGCTGCCTCTTCTAACTGCAAAAGCCCTTCTTTACGAGCTACGTTTGCCAAATCAATAATTTTATGTATCGTCTCCCCCTCGCTGGATTCCTGTACTTTGATTGTCAAAAGGAATGACTTTAAGCAGTTTATAAGTTCTCCAATGCTGCCGGACATCGTCAGCATACACATCAAACATCCAACAATAACAATCAAAAAGGACGGATAATCCCAAAAGTTTCCCAATGCAGCAAATCCTAAGTCACCAGAAACAATACCATATACTACGGCTCCCGCACATCCTACGAGGCCTATAATTGTAGCTATATCCAAAACGACACCACCTAACTGTTACATGTTATTTCTTTCTCGTATAATTTTACTAGATTTTTCACTTCTTGTCTACTTTCTTTTACAATTATTTTTTTTCCCGTTGTTAAAGTTATCACCGTATCCGGTGTTTCCTCTACCATTTCAATCAAATGGTTATTAACGGTAAGTAATGAACCATTCATTCTTGTCACATCAATCATAAAACCCTCCTTACTTGTAAAAGCACACTGACCCATCCGCATAATTCATGCGGATGGGTCAATATGCCTAATCATTATCGTTTCAGATTAATGAGTTCCTCAAGCATTGTATCAGATGTAGTAATAACACGGGAGTTTGCCTGAAAACCACGTTGTGTCGTAATCATATTAGTAAACTCGGTTGCCAGATCAACATCGGACATTTCCAAAGCTCCGACTGAGAATTTACCAACTTCTGAAATATCCACACCAATTCCATCAAAATCACCGGAGTTCAAGGTTGCTGCATACATGCTGTTACCAACCGCCTCTAAGCCGGATGGATTAGCAAATGTTGCCACTGCGATCTGTCCTAACAATTTTTTGTCACCGTTACTGTATAAACCATAAATCATACCATCGGTCTGAATTTTGAAACCATTTAAAGTTCCTGCCGCATTACCGGCTCCATCCCCGTTGTTATTGCTGTCACCACGGTTTGGTTTTACTTTACAGGTTTTATTGCTCGCATACATCGTCAAATCCGAGAAGTTAACATCCACACCACTGGTTGGATACGAATTTCCGGTATCACTTAAGTTTAATTTCAGCACCTTGCCATCAGCACTGCTTACACTGGTAAATGCACCGGTCACCGGATTAAAGGTAAGTGTTGGCCAGTCTGTATCCGCAGGGAATGTAATGTCACCGCTGCTTGGATCTACCTTGTAATTTGTACCGCCAAGGTCTAATGAATTAAAGTTAATTTTCTGCTCAGTAGATACATAATTACCGGTCGCGTCATCTTTCTTTTTCAGAACTGATTTACCATCAGCACCCAGAATGTCATGAAGACGGACACGATAAGTATTCGATGAATCTGCACTCGTCTGAATAATACTGAATTTTGCCGTACACAAATTACCTAAGTTATCATAAAAGCTGACAGCGATTGGGTAACCGGCTCCATCTGCACTATAAGCAACTAAAGGGTCTTTTTGGTCTACATTTCCGGAAAGGGAAACTTTTGTTGTCGCATTTGGGTCGGAATAAGCATTCTCACCACCCATAAGATTCAAGGTGGATACAGTATCTTTACGGATTTCTCCGTTCTCATCAACACCCCATCCAAGAACAGAAGCACCATTTGTTGTACAATATAAAGTACCATTTGCATCAATATCCAGCGCCCCGGATTTTGTGAAATATGTATTTCCATTGCTTCTTACAATCAAAAACGCATCACCGTTAATCATAAGATCCATGCCGCGATCGGTACGCTGCGTTGCTCCGGTACCACTTAAGTCCACGCTAATTGCTGCCACGTTAGAACCAAGACCAATCTGCACCGCGTTCGTTCCTGCTGTGCCGGTTGTTGCGTTCGGACCGGATGCATTCTGTGTTGTCTGATAAAATACATCGGTAAAGTTTACTGTACTTCCACGGAAACCAACCGTATTTACGTTTGAAATGTTATTACCAATTACGTCCATCTTTGTCTGATGAACTTTCAATCCGGATACACCGGAATACAATGATCTCATCATAATGAATCACCCTCCAATTTTACTATCGTTATGCTCTCTCTGTCAGTCAAGAGCATGTATGCTTCCTGTTAAGGGCCAGCATATATTTGTTTTCAGTTAATTATCGCTCCATCGATATTGGTAAATACAGCATTTTTTGTGTCATTTACCGCAGTAATCACCAGATTATTCTTCACATTCACAATAAACGCAAAATCGTCAACCATAACTAAGGACTCTTTCATTCCTTTTGCTTTCGCCTTACAGGTTGCCTCTAACAGTCTTTCTTTCTGATCTGCCGACATATCAATCTGTCTGGTTTCTAATCGCTTTGACGCATGTTTGGAAAATAAGATTTCATCAAACGATGCCGTATTTGTCTGCACGGTCTGTTTTTTTACCTGTCTCTGTGAATCTGTTGTCTGCATCCGGTGACGAATCTGTTCCATGGATGTAAAACTATTCGTTACATTCATAGCACCCGACCTCCTTGTCACACTTATTCAGCCTCTGTCTTCTCTGTTTCTTCAGCTTTTTCGGTGTCTTTATTCACATCCGAAGAATCCTTATCTCCGTTTGGAATACCACTTCGTACTACTTTGATACATACCTTATCTTTGACTGTTGTTTTAAGCGGATCATCAAAGTAAAAGCCTAAATAATAATCACCCGGCTCTAATTCACTGAAAGCTTCCGGGGAAATGGTTACCGTTCCATTATCGTACTTTAGATACTTGGAATCTATGTACTGGCCGTTTAGCACAACTGCCACACTGCTTGCCTCATATCCTTTACTTCCTAAATCAATAGAAACATCAATAAGGGATGGGTTTGAAAGATCATATGTCTTCGTTTGTGCTGTAACGCTTGGCAAATACTCTTTAATAGCATAATAACTATCCATTACCTGTACCAAATCGTCTAAGTCATACGAATTTCCATCAACAACCAACATAGCCTTGCCATTCTTCATTTCGACACAATCTACCGTTCCGCGTACTTCTTTGTAAGTTCCCGCAGAATCAGTTGTCTGTACAATAACTTCTTTGCCAACCAAACTGTACGCACTTGTATTTGACATCGTAGAACTCATATTGGTCATCTGTTCAAGCGCAGAGAACTGTGCTAACTGAGAAATAAACTGTGTATCATCCTGTGGATTTAACGGATCCTGATTCTGAAGCTGAGTCACAAGAAGTTTTAAAAACTCATCTTTACCAAGTTCACTTGAACCTCTTTGATTAACTTTACGCTCAGTTGTTCCATACGTTAAATCTTCCAACGCTGTCGTCAAATCACTTGTACTGCTTACTGCCATCTTCTCACTTCCTTTCTAAGCCGTATAATCGACCATACTATTAACGTCACGCCGTTCAGACGCTGTCGTCAAATCTTCATTCTTTTCCTCATCCGAAAAACTTTCATTCGGACGGAATTTGCGGTTTCCGCTCTGTTTGGAACCGGTCTGCTCTTGTCCTTCGCCGTCCTTTTTCAGTCCAAACTCAGCGACTGTCACTTCTACCTCATCCACTTTAAGTCCCTGCTCGTTAAAAGCTTCTTTTAAGTGAATCATCTGACTTTCAAGCGCTTCTTTTGCCATCTGGTTTTCTACAACCATCGTCGCTGTCGCAATTCCTGCGCTTGCTGCCACCGTGATATTGACACGGCCTAGGCTTGCCGGATTTAAGCGAAGTTCCATACTGGTCGTTTCCGGCATTACACGGATGCGAACCTGTCGAACAACCTGCTCCACAATCTGATTCATCGTCTGTGTTACACTCTGCCCCTTCATGCCACTTGATTTTTCAAGTGCTTGTGAAAGACGGTCTGCAAACGTTTCCGCCATCGTAGCATGGGTAGGAACCAATGAATCATCGCCCTGCGACATCTCACTGTCATCACGCATGGACATATCCTGCTGTGAATCTTTTTGCAAATTTGAAGAATTTGCATCTTCCACTATTGCGGTCATGGTATTCTGCACTGTTCCTGTCTGGTTTAACGTATCTTTCATAGTGTCCGTTTCACTTGCCGCCTGCAATGTATCCACTGCCTGCTTTAACAGTTCCAGCATCGCCTCTGCCTTAAGAGAAGCAAGTTCTTCCTTCGTTACACCGAGCGTGTCACACACAAAATCAGTAAGTGCATCAGTCACTTCTGAAAGTTCTGTATTCAACGCATCATTAGTTAAAAATGCACTCGCATCTTCTACGCCATGCACACCGAGAACCAGCTGTTTAAGCGCATCCGCATTTACTGCCATAATACCACTCTCACTGTCACAAAGGATGAGTGATTCCGGCTGTAAATCGAGTGAATTTAAGATATCCTGTAACTCATCGTTTGTAAGTCCAAACAAATCCTGTAGTAAAACCGTTACCTGCGAAGCAAGAACAACGGTAACTTCTTCGATATCCAGTTCGTCATCCGCCATCTGATTTACTGTCAGCGAATCCTGCGTATCGTTTGAAGCCGCTGTGTCGGATTTTGTATGAATGGCTTTTGATTTCTGATAACGGTTTGCCGCTAACTCTTTTCTCGCCATGCCATCATCTACTTTGTCATCCGGTGCAAAACCATCCATGGATTTTTTTGTCTGCTGCTTATTTCCCTGACTGCTCATTACGGCCTCAAACAAGGTACCTTTTGCCTTTTCGCTTTTCTCAGCAACTGCTGCAGCAGCCTTTGGCAGAACATTTGAAATTCTCTGCATCGTCATTTCATTTCCCTCCTTTCTTCTTAAAAATCTACTACAAATTTTATATCGGCATTTACCTGTCTTTTCTTTAGTTTTTATTTATTTTTCATCGCCGTCATCTTCGTCGTAACCTGAGCTGCCGTCGTTGGTTTCATGTTCTGCAAAATCAAAGCACTTTTCGAAGTCTGCATACTGTCAAGTATCTTTGCAACCAAAGTTAAATCATTGGTCATCTCGGACAAAATTGCTGCTGCGCTGGCAGGTTCCATTTTGCCGTATGCATCCGCCTGATCCTTGATTTCCTGCGAATACTCATAATCCTTGCAGACTTCCTTATAAATTTTTTCTGCATTGTCCGGCTCTATTTCTTCATAGTATTTTTTATACTCTTCCGTATCCGGTGCCTTATCGTTATAAACGACGTTTTTATCAAACTCCTGCACACGTTTTGCAAACGCACTCTGTTCCTGCTCAAATTTCTTTAATCGGTTAATTTCCGCCTGCAGATCGGACACTTCACTCTGGTTGGCACTGCCGGCATTTTTATTTGCTGCGAGCTGGCTCTCAAGCTCTTTAATTCTCGCATTTGCCTCCGTCAGATTATCATATTCTTTACTTGTCGATGCATCCTGGTTCTGCGCCGGTTCCGGCAAAATCATATTTACAACAGGAACATCTTTCAAAACCGGATACAACACTTCACTTCCAAAGTTCCCCACATCCAGTTTAATCAGCACACCAAAGATAGCAAGCCATATCACAACAATGACAAGTACAATTAGCATTGTAACAATTTTACTTCCTGTACTTTCATCTGTCGAAACCTTATTTTCCTTATTCTTGTCCTTTTTTGCCATGACAAATCTCCTTTCACTCGAATTTCTCTGCACCATAGCGGTAGCTCACAAGCTCATCCACTTCTTTTTGCTCTTTTTGATTTTCTTCCGCTACAAATTTTTCAAAAGCCTTTTCTTTTAACTTTTCAAAGGTCTTTCTTTCCTTCATTGCTTCATTGAGATGTTCTCTTGCCACCTCAACTTCTTTTTCTTTCTGCTTTACAACTAATATCTGTTGTCGCAAATACATTCGAAAAATCTCAACGTCATCTTCCCTTCTCCTTATCTGCCCGACTTTCAGATTTTCAAGCATTGCTTCTTTCAACGTCTGCTTTCCTGCTTCCAGTCTGTTTTCACACTGTTTTTGCATAAGCAGTGCCTCCTGAAGGGAACGGTTCGCCTGCGCAAAATTATTTTTCGCCTGCTCTTCAAGCTTTTCTTTCATGTTCAAAATATTCTGCATGGAAAAAATAAATCGTGCCATCGTTCACCCTCTCTATCCTTCCTCTACGGAATCCTCTTCAAAAATATCCCGCATCATCTGAATAATGTCATCAAATAAAAATTTTTCATCGGTTCCTTGACGAAGGAATTCATTAACGGCATCAATTTTTTCTATCGCGAAGTCAATTTCCTTATTGGAACCGGGGCGGTAAGCACCGATATTTATCAAATCTTCTGCATCCCGGTAAACCGCCAGTATATTTTTCATCTTTCCGGCTAACTCCTTATGTTCTTTGGACGCCACAGCACTCATAACACGGGATATACTCGCCAAAACATCAATTGCAGGATAATGATTTCTCTGTGCCATGGAACGCGACAGAACAATATGTCCGTCCAAAATACCACGCGCCGTATCGGCAATCGGCTCGTTAAAATCATCACCATCAACCAAGACCGCATACAATCCTGTAATGGAACCTTTATCTGAATTTCCGGCACGCTCTAGCAATTTCGGCATTTCCGCATATACACTTGGCGGATACCCGCGCGAAACCGGTGGTTCTCCGGAAGCCAGTCCGATTTCTCTCTGTGCCATGGAAAAACGGGTCAGGTTATCCATCATAAGCAAAACATCTTTCCCCTGATCCCGGAAATATTCCGCAACCGCCGTCGCCGTCTTCGCCGCCTTATTACGAATCAAAGCCGGTTTATCCGAGGTTGCTACTACGACAACCGAGCGTTTCATACCTTCTTCGCCCAAATCCCGCTCAATAAATTCACGAACCTCACGTCCGCGCTCTCCAATCAGTGCAATCACATTAATATCTGCTTTCGTATTTCTCGCAAACATACCCATCAGCGTGCTTTTCCCGACACCACTACCGGCAAAAATACCAATTCTCTGTCCCTTTCCAACGGTAATCAAGCCGTCTACCGCTTTTACACCAAGCGGCAGAACATCCGCTATCATCTCTCTGGTAAGCGGGTCAGGTGGTGTCGCTTCTACTGAATACCGCGGACAATTTTCCGATAACTCAAGTTCTGTCATCGGTTCTCCTACACCATTTAATGTGCAGCCAAGAAGTTCCTCGCCAACTGCAACCTGCAAAGGTGCTCCGGTATTTTCCACCCAGCTTCCAAGTCCGACACCTTCGACATCATCATATGGCATCAAAAGAACCCTGTCATCACGAAAGCCAACTACTTCCGCTTTTACGGGTTCTGTTCGGTTGTTTGAACGAATCAAACACAAATCATTCAATTTTGCACTTGGCCCGATGGACTCAATCGTAAGACCAACCACTTTAGCAACTTTTCCTAACTGACTGGTGTAACTTTTGTCCATGAGCACATTGTATTTTTCAAAATTAATGAGTGGCATAGTTCTACCTTCTTTGCGCGAGTACATATTTACACAAGCATGCGTAGTGTACGAACCATATTATCAAGCTGCGTCCGAAAACCGCAGTCAATCATCTGATTATCTGTCTCTATAATACAATCTCCTTCGGAAAGGCTTTTTTCTTCCTGCACCTCTATTGTACCGGTAATTCCAGCCTTTTCCATCAAAGCATCCTTTTCCCCTTCCACATACAAAAGGTCATCCGATGCTACACGGATAATATAGTGTTTTGCCGGTTCCATATCCGCAATTCCACTGCGAATCAAATGTAAAATAACATCTTTTCTGTCTGTCAAAATCACACCGGATAATTTACGAATCAGATTGCATAAAACATCAACATAGCGTCCTTCGGTTTCCGCTAACATCTGCTGATATTCCTGCTCTTTTTTTAACTGCTGACCGGAAAGTTCATCTTTCTGCGCTTGAATCTCCTCCTGCGCCTGCAAAAGACCTTCCTCATACCCTCTGGTAATTCCTTCCTGTCTGCCTTCTTCCAAAATCTGATTTTTCCGATTATTTGCCTGTTCGACAATCTCATTTGCCTGTTGTCTTGCCTCGGCAATAGCTGCCTCTGCCTCTTCTTCGGCTTTCTGTATTTTCTCTTCAATTACCTCATCGTAATTGGTTACCGGAAGTCCTTCCTGAAAAGATTCATCACCGGTCTCCTCCTGTGCTCTCTCTTTTTCTTCTTTGGCAACCTCCTCAAAGGTCTTCATTACTACTTTCTTTTTTGCATCAAGCGGCTGAAACTTCTCTTCCTCCGATTCATAACAAATCACTTTTGCTTCTTTCCCCTGCATATTCACATAGGGATATTTGATGAGATTAGACAATGATCTCGTCACCTCCACCACGGGAAATTACAATTTCAGCAGAATCCTCCAGTTTACGGATAATATTTACAATCTTCTGCTGAGCCTCTTCGACGTCTTTCAATCGAACCGGTCCCATGTATTCCATATCTTCTTTAATCATATCAACAAGTCTTGTGGACATGTTGTTAAAGATTACATTCTGTACCTCTTCGTTTGCATTCTTAAGTGCAACAGCAAGTTCGCTGTTCTCCACTTCTCTAAGCACACGCTGAATCGAGCGGTCGTCCAGCATAAGAATATCCTCGAACACAAACATCTTTTTTCGGATCTCGTCGGCAAGTTCCGGTTCCTCGATTTCCAAGTTTTCCATAATGTGTTTCTCGGTACCACGGTCTACTGTATTCAATACTTCGACCACCGAATCCACACCACCGACAATTGTGTAATCCTGACTGACAAGTGATGCCAGTTTCTGCTCTAATATATTTTCCACTTCTTTGATGACATCCGGTGAAGTACGATCCATCATCGCAATACGTTTTGCTACATCTGTCTGCTTATCCGGTGTAAGAGAACTGATAATGCCGGCCGCCTGCTGTGGGGACAAATACGACAAAATCAATGCAATCGTCTGCGGATGCTCGTCCTGAATAAAGTTCAAAATCTGAGAAGCTTCTGTCTTGCGGATAAACTCGAACGGACGAACCTGTAACGACGCCGTCAGCTTGCCAAGAACTTCCTGTGCTTTGCTCTCACCAAGAGCTTTCTGCAACAAGTCTTTTGCATATCCAATACCACCCTCGGCAATGTACTGCTGGGCAAGACATACCTCATAGAACTCATTCAAAACCTGTTCTTTTTGAGCCGGTGTCACACTTCTGGTATTGGCAATTTCCAGTGTGAGCTGTTCAATCTCATCTTCTTTTAAATGTTTAAATACGACAGCCGCCTTCTCCGGTCCTAACGTAATGAGGAGAATTGCCGCCTTCTGAATCCCATCCATTTCACTATAGGATGATGCTGAATTTCCTGCCATTACATCGCCCCCCAATCTTCATTAATCCAGTTACGCAAAAGCAAAGCTACCGCTTCCGGATTTTCGTCTACAAATTTTTCTATCATGATGCGGGTGTCGGATTTGTCTTCCAGTTCGATTTCTTCCAATGTCTGCGCATTATCCTGCGTTGTAGCGAGCAAATCTTCCACGGAAAGCTCCGGCTCCATCTCGGTAACCTCAACCGGTGAAGTACCTTTAATAATAACAAAGATTAACAAACCTGCAATCAAAACCGTGAGAATCACCATCAGGTAATTTGTTACATTATCTCCAAATGAACTTGCTTCTTTTGCCTCAAATACCGGTTTTTCCACTACACGAATCTGAATGTTTTTTTCAGTAATACCGGTAGCGGCAGCCACAAGCTGTGACAAATCGGTTGGCACCTGCTGTTCCGTCACATTACTGTTTGCATCCACATACTCATCAAATGTCATATTATCAAGAGCACCCTGTGACTCTAAAGTCTCTTCTTTCACCACACGGTAATGTGTCAGCACAATTGCAATAGAGGACTCATCCTTCTTTACTGCACCAATTTCATGTTCAATATTCTGAACGGTTTTATTCGGCAGATAGTCATATTTATTTAATATCGTTTCCGATGAACTATCTCCGTTATCGGTAATCATCGTGTCAGTAACATCACCATTCGAATCGGTTCCAGGCACGCCGCCGGAAGAGGAGGCTCCTGTTGATTTATACTCGTAGGAACTGCCATACAATCCTTGATCCTGTCCCTCATTTGTCGTATATGTAGTAACCAGTTCCGTTAATTTGTTCATGTCGAACACAATATTATTCTTAGAAACTTCAACATCGTCATAACCTGCTTTTGTCAAAAGGTCACGCACATATTTAGCGAAGTTATTTTTCAGTTTATCACGGTAATCTTCGGTACTGCTGATTGTTCCGCCAAGTCCGGCATCCTGCTGTCCGTTAAACAAAAGATTTCCTTTTGTATCGGTGAGGACAATATGATCCGGTTTGGTGCTTCCTACTGCATTGGCAAGATAATAAGCAATCGCATCTGCAGTATCGCTGTCCATGGTTTTGTTGCCCGCCATTTTAAATGATACGCTCACCGAAGTATCCTGCTTGTCCGCATAAATCGTGCCATCATCTTTCGGGCGGTTGATATAAACAGTCGCATCTTCCACGCCATCAAAATTCAAAAGTCCTTTGCGAATCGATGACTGCAAAGCCAGTGTTGCTTTAGTCTGCTTTTCATCTGAAGATGTCGTCATGTCTGACTGAAGTGCTTTTTCCCATGTCATTTCATCATCCGTAATCTGATTTTCCCCCATCAGCAAAACGGCATCTGAATACTGTGACTGCTCCACCTTAAATGTTGTATTTCCGTTGTTATCCGATTCTTTTACATAATCAAGTCCAGCCCCCTGCAGTGCCGTATCAAACGTCGTAGCAGTTTCACCACTTAACGTAGCAACGTCGGTATACACCGGGCGGGTCATAAAATAAGCAAGCAAAACAATCGCAACCAAAATTGCGCATGCTACACAAATTATAATTGTTTTCTGTTTTGACGTATACTTATTCCAAAACTCAAGAATTTTGTCCTTGAGTGCAATCAATTGTTCCATCATTGTTTTCTATCGCTCCTCAACGCCTTTGTCAGTTAAATCTGCATATTCATAATCGAACGATATGCTTCTACTGCTGTGTTTTTTACTGCTACCGTATATTGCAGTGATACATTTGCTTTCTGCTGAGCAACCATCAAATCATGAAGACTGTCGCTCTGTCCCATTGCATACTTTACTTCTTCTACTTCTGCTGCATTGGAATAATCTTCCGTCTGTTGCACTAAATTCATCGCTGAATTTAACAAACTGTCAAAGCTTGCTGTGCCGCTTCCTTTTGATTTTTCCGTCTGTAAACTATTATCTGCGTATTTACTGATATTTTCAATGCCACTAATTGCAGACAAACTAGCAATATCCATTTAGGTTTCCTCCATTCACAATTAACTCTGTCCAATATCAAGTGCCTTAAGAGCCATCCCTTTTGTCGAATTCATTACCGTGACATTTGCTTCAAAAGCCCTTGTCGCATCAATCATATTTGTCATCTCGGTCACGGTATTTACATTCGGATACGTCACGTATCCATCTTCATCCGCATCCGGATGGGAAGGGTCATATACTTTACTTCCTTCGGAATTATCTTCCACTATTTTACTTGCCTTAACACCTTTTCCAATATTATGACGGTTTGCCATGCTAAGACTTTCACTAAAACTCGGATAACTTTTCTCCTCAAAAAGAACTGTCTTCCTCTTATATGGTTTGCCATCTTTTCCACGAGTCGTGTTTACATTGGCAATATTTTCCGAAATTGTATCCATTCGAAGCTGCTGCGCCGTCATACCGGTAGCGCTCACATCCAAAGCCCCAAATACTGACATAGTCATTCCTCCTTAATCGATTTATGAAGTCTTTAACGCTGATTTCATCCGTGAAAATTCCTGACTGATCGAATTCATCAACGTATAATACTTAATCTGGTTTTTTGCCAGTTCCACGTTTTCTGTCGATACATCTACGTTGTTCCCGTCACTCCGATAACTAAGCCCCGGCTGTTCATTATACACCGTTGCATTTAAATCATTCAAATCAAGATTTGCCACCGTCTCATCTAATGAATCTGTTCCTGCCACCGCATTCGACAAATATGTCTCAAACTGTACATCTTTTCTTTTGTAACCCGGCGTGTCTGCATTTGCGATATTATTTGCCAGCACATCATTTCTTGTCCAGCTCGCATCCGCTGCCTTATCTAACACATTGATGTAATTGTATGCATTGGATAAAACCATCGTAGCACTTCCTTTCTTATTTCTTTATTTCTAGAAAAACGCAAACGGCATTATGACTTCCCATCACAATTCCCTTTGCGTTTACGAATTCCATTTCTCACGATAATAACTGTTAAACTCGGTATAGACAATATCATTCAGAACCTTAATGTGCGTTCCTTTCACTCCGGATGACTTTGTCTTGATTAAGCCAGCGCTCTCTAATTTTCGCAAAGCATTGACAATAACAGTCCTTGTAATGCCAATTTTTCCGGCAAGCTTGCTCGTCACAAGGGTACCATCCTCTCCCCCCATTGCATGGAATACGTAACTGACCGCTTTCTGCTCAAGTGGCGTAAGCGTCGTCAAGGCAGAAGAGAAATTACTCTTCTTATGCTGCTCAATATCTGATTCCTCTTGAATGGACCTCATAATTTCAAGTCCTACCACAGTCGTGCTATATTCACTTAAAATAATGTCCTCAATCGAAAATGCTTTCTGACACCGGCACAGAAACAACGTTCCCAGCCTCTCGCCACCAATACTAATCGGTGTAATCAGTGCCTCAACTCCCTGTCTTTCTTCTTTGGAAAAACCAAGAGTCTCCAGATTCACATTTTCTTTTGTTGACAGCACATTAAGGAAACGTTCATTTAACATCGTCTCGATATAACTGCCCCGTTTACTCTGAAAACTCGGAATCATCCCGTCATCATTCACATAAGTTCCCAACAACTTTCCCTTACTGCTGATTATGTACGCATTTGCTAAAAGCATCTGTCCCAGCACAAAACAAATATCCGCAAATGCCACCTTAGATGAATGTTTGTCGTTGAGGAGACGGTTTATTTTTCGAGTCTTATCCAATAATTGAATACTCATATTGCTTGTCCCCCATGGAACAATATTATCACAATTTCACCTTATTGACAAGCATTATGTCGTCTGTTTTTTATTTCTCTTTCTTTTCAATATAACCGCATGTGTTATCGGCACAGACTAACTTACTGCCTTTTTCCAACATCATGCCGCCACACTTTGGACAGCGTTCATTCGACGGCTTCTGCCAAGTCATCACATCACACTCCGGATTGTTCTCGCAGCCATAATAACGACGGCCTTTCTGGGTCTTTTTAATGACAATCTCGCCGCCGCATTTCGGGCACTTCACACCGATTTTTTCATAATATGGTTTGGTATTTCTGCACTCCGGAAATCCGGGGCACGCCAAAAACTTTCCGTGCGGTCCGTACTTAATTACCATATTGCGTCCACATAATTCACACACGACATCGGTTACTTCATCTTCTATTTTAATCTTTTCGAGTGCTTTTTCTGCATGTGAAACAGCCTTTTCCAAATCCGGATAGAAGTTTCTCACAATGGTCTTCCATTCCACATTACCCTCGGCAACACCATCTAGCAAAGCTTCCATCGTCGCTGTAAAGTTTACATCCACAATACTAGGAAATGCACTCACCATAATCTGATTTACAATATCTCCCAAATCCGACAAATACAAATTCTTCTGTTCCTTTGCCACATAGCGGCGTGAAATTAATGTTGAAATTGTTGGCGCATAGGTACTTGGGCGTCCAATTCCTAACTCTTCAAGAGTTTTTACTAAAGAAGCCTCGGTAAAATGCGCCGGCGGCTGCGTAAAATGCTGTTCCGGCAGTAATTCACTTAAAGACAGCACAGAATCCTTTGTTACTTTAGCAAGCACAGCATTTGGCTCTTCTTTATCATCATCCTGCTGGTACACCGACAAAAAGCCCGGAAACACAAGTTTGGAACCGGAACTTGCAAATTGATGTTTTCCTGCCATAATACGAACTGAAATCGTATCGTATTTTGCTGAGTGCATACGGCTTGCCACAAAGCGCTTCCAAATCAGCTGATACAAACGGAACTGGTCTCTCGTTAAAGATTCCTTTACCTGAACCGGTGTCAAATCCACATATGTCGGACGGATTGCTTCGTGCGCATCCTGAATCTTGCCCTTTGTTTTTGACACTGCTGCCTTTTCAATAATATTTTCTTCTCCATATGTTTCACGAATATAATCTTTACAGGCTAAATCCGCATCTTCCGAGATACGGACCGAATCCGTACGCAGATACGTAATCAGACCAATCGTTCCATGTCCCTTTACCTGCACACCTTCATATAACTGCTGGGCAATCTGCATTGTCTTTCTCGTTGGAAAATTCAAGTGTTTTGCACACTCCTGCTGCAACGTAGACGTTGTAAAAGGAAGAGGTGGCTTCTTGGTGCGCTCACCCTTCTTAATACTGCTTACTTTAAAATCTTCTTTTTCAATTTCTTTGCGGATTTTTTCTGCCTCTTCACCGGAAGCAATTTCACATTTGCCCGGATTACCATAATATTTAGCCACCAATGGCTTTTTTACACCCGGCACTGACAATTTTGCTTCCATCGACCAGTATTCTTTCGGAATAAAGGCATCAATTTCACTTTCCCTGTCAGCAATCAGACGCAGTGTTACCGACTGCACACGGCCGGCACTCAAACCTCTTTTTACCTTCTGCCACAATAACGGGCTGATCGAATAACCAACCAAACGGTCCAAAACACGTCTTGCCTGCTGGGCATCCACTAAATCCATATCAATTTCCCGCGACTGCTTTAACGACTGGCGAACCGCATTTTTTGTAATTTCATTAAAGGTAATCCGGCTTGTCTTTTTCGGGTCTAACTTCAAAGCATGACATAAATGCCATGAAATTGCCTCTCCCTCACGGTCGGGGTCAGTTGCGAGATAAATTTTATCTGCCTTCTTGACTTCTTTTCGCAGAGAAGCCAATAGCTCACCTTTTCCTCTGATTGTAATATATTTCGGCTCAAAATCATTTTCGAAATCAACACCCATCTGGCTCTTTGGCATATCTCTGACATGACCGTTGGATGCTACGACTTCGTAATTTTTCCCTAAAAACTTTTTAATCGTCTTCGACTTTGCCGGAGACTCTACAATAATAAGATTCTTTGCCATATTACCCTCCATTGCTAATGATAAATGCTCTCTATTTAATGAATCATATTCTTCCAAAAATTTTCACAAATTCTAGCATACACCATTTTAATCGGGCTTTCAAGCAATATTTATATTTTTTTCATAAAAAAATTTCTGCCGACCTCGATGACATATCCTTTTTTCTGAAGTACAATCATGCATTTTAATAACTGTGTCATTGGCAGAGATAACCCTGCTGAAATCTCATCCATATGCATCGTTTTTCCACCGAGAAAAGCAAGGATTTTCTGCTCTGTCTCATTCACATTTTGCGAGCCGTCAGACGTCTTAACTCCATAATAATCCAGTATATCATCCGGTGTCAAAACCGGCACTGCTCCCATACGAATCAGCCGGTTACAACCGACACTTAATTCATCTCCAATCCGTCCGGGGATAACAAATACATCTTTTCCCTGCTCAAGTGCCGCATCTGCTGTAATCAAAGATCCGCTCTTTTCTCTAGCTTCCACAACTAGAATTCCATCCGACAGACCGCTGATAATACGATTTCTCATAGGAAAAAAGACAGGCTTTGCACGAGCATACACCGGAAATTCTGAAATCACTCCTCCATGCCTTACAATACTTTCATACAAATTCTGATGACACGAAGGATAACACCGCATCACACCGGAACCTAAAACAGCATAAGTTTCACCCCCGGCTTCCAATGCCCCCTGGTGCCCCCATCCATCAATTCCAAGAGCCATCCCGCTAATCACAAAAACGCCTGCCGCAGCCAGACGATAACTAAACATCCGTGCCATATCCCGTCCGTACGGCGTACAATTTCTCGCACCGACAACCGCTACAGAAAGTTTTGATGCATCCGGCAGTTTCCCTTTTACAAAAAGCCTCTTTGGCGGGGAATCAATGTGCTTTAGCCGCTCCGGATAAGATTCATGAAAATAGGAATAAAATGATATATGATTCTTCGCCAACTGCTCCCACTCATGCTGCCAGCCTTCCTGCTTATATGCTTTGGCAAAGTAGTTCTTTTCACGTGGTTTCATCCACTCTGCTTTTTTAATATCCGTTTCAGAAAGAGAACGCGCCTTATCTATGCTTTTATACCGCTCAAAGAACCTCTGTACAAAAGGCAAACCAAGTCCGGAAAGGGAAGTCAGCCAAAACAGATATTTTTCTTCTTCCTTTGTCATATCGTCTCCACCCCCCAGTATTTGCGGTCCACACTGCGAAAACGAACTGCCTCCGTTATATGGCTTTCTAAAATCGTATCACTTTTCTCTAAATCCGCAATTGTCCTCGACACACGCACAATCCGGCAAAGCCGCCTCGCGCTCATCTGTTCCTCGTGAAATAAAAATTCTAACAATTCTTTCTCCGCTGTGCCCATGACACAGTATTTTTTCATTGCCTGTGGTGTCAACTCACTATTATAGGAAAAGTTTTCTTTTCGATAGCGTTTCTTTTGTATCCTGTGTGTCCTCTCCACCCTCTCTCTTATCTGCTTACTTGTCTCTCCTTTTTTCTCATACAGAGAAAATTCCGGCAGCCCTGTTTCTACACATAAGTCCATCCGGTCTAACAAAGGCTCACTGATTTTCGCTAAATAGCGCTTGATATCTGCTGTCGTGCATCGACATTTATCCCGGTTTGGATAATAACCGCACCGGCATGGGTTCATCGCCGCCACAAACGAGCAGTCCGATGGATACTCATAACTGCTCCCAACACGTGCAATTGTTACTTTCTGTTCTTCTAACGGCTGTCTGAGCACCTCTAGCGCACTCCTTGAAAATTCCGGAAGTTCATCTAAAAACAAGATTCCTTTTGAAGCCAATGTAATCTCTCCCGGCATTGGAATTCTGCCGCCTCCGGTAAGTGCCGCTGCCGTCGTTGTATGGTGTGGAGCACGAAACGGCCGCTTTTTCAGTACAGACGCATGTTCTCCTAAAAGTCCGCACACACTGTACAATCTCGTCACTTCCACACTTTCTTCCAACGTCATCGGTGGCAGAATCGTTGGAAGTCTTTTCGCAAGCATCGTCTTCCCACTCCCCGGTGGACCAATCATCAAAAGATTATGCCTTCCACTCACCGCAATTTCCGCCGCACGCTTCATCATTTCCTGTCCTTTAATATCGGAAAAATCAAGTCCTTCTTCCTGTGACTCATCCCACTTTTCAAAAGGAATATATACTTTCTTTAGTGAATTTTCTCCCCGTAAAAAACGCAGCGTTTCTGAAAGACTTTCCACCCCATAAAGAGAAATTCCTTCTAATACGGCAGCTTCTTTTACATTTCCTTTTGGCACAAGAAACTGTCGAAGTCCCTGCTTCTTTCCTTCTAAAACCATAGCTAATACACCATTTACACTCTGTACGGAACCATCTAAACCAAGTTCCCCGATAAACATCGTATCTTTGATACATTCTTTGGATAAATGACCGAATGCGGTCAACAGACAAATTGCAATGGGAAGGTCAAATGTTGTGCCTTCCTTTCTTACATTCGCAGGCGACAGATTCACCGTAATGCGTTTTGCGGGAAAACGAATCCCCATCTGGCGCACAGCAATCCGCACGCGCTCTCTCGCCTCCTTCACGGCAGAGGCTAAAAATCCCACCATATCAAAAACGGGCAGACCATCACTGACATCTGCCTCAATGCGGATTACTCTGGCTTTTGTACCATAGACATCCGCGCCAAACGATTGACTAAACATAAATTCCTCCTAACCTGAGGAACGAACCAAGCACATTGTAACACACAGGTTAGAAGGACGCAAGCCTTTTTTAATTCTTTTGCTGCTTTTCCAACAATTTTTTAATTTCATCCATAAAGGTATTTACATCCTTAAACTCACGATATACCGAGGCAAAACGAACATAGGCAACCGGATCTAACTGCTGAAGCTTGTCCATCAGAATTTCTCCGATTTTTTTGCTCTCAACTTCCTTTTCTCCGAGATTAAAAACCGCACTTTCCACAGAATCTACCAATTCATTAATCTGGTCAACCGAAATTGGACGCTTAATACATGATCGGAATACACCGCGTTCAATTTTTGAACGGTCATACGGCTCTCTCATCCGGTCTTTCTTTATGACAACAAGAGGAATCGTCTCCAACTTCTCATAAGTCGTAAAACGCTTCCCACATTTTTCACACTGACGACGGCGGCGAATCGAATTATTGTCATCGGCCGGTCTTGAATCAATTACTTTCGTATTTTCTTCTGCACAAAATGGACATTTCATAGTCTTCTCTCCTTCTTTTCACTACTGTAAGTATATCGAATTTTTCGCATGAAGTAAAGACTAGCTTCCACATTTGTTTGTAACGCGCTCCTTATTTACCTCCACAAGAATCAAATCTGTTCCGATTTTACAGATATGGCATATTTCAATGACGTATTCTTCTTCTCTACCCAGCACACCAAAAAATTTGCAGGGGCCCGGAACAATAATATGTGTAATTTTTCCGGTGCACAAATCAAACTCGACGTCTTCTACAAAACCAAGTCTCTCGCCATCACAAATATTAATAACTTCCTTCTCCCTCAAATCACAAATCCGCATAAAAATCTCCTTCTCTTTCTAAAATATTATATGTAACAAACGCATAATTTGTGTTTCATCTGTTCATGATAAAAGAGAGGACATCAATGGACAAAATGGAGGACATACCATGGCACACTACAAGGTAGAAATCTGCGGCATTAATACAAGCAAACTCCCACTTCTGTCAAATGAAGAAAAAAAGACACTATTCGATAAAATAAAAAAGGGTGATAAAAAGGCACGTGAAGCTTACATCCACGGTAATCTCCGTCTCGTGTTAAGCATCATCCAAAGGTTTAATAACAGTACCGAAAATGTAGACGATTTATTTCAGATTGGATGCATTGGTTTAATGAAGGCAATTGATAATTTTGACGTTACACAGAATGTAAAATTTTCAACTTATGCAGTACCGATGATTATTGGCGAGGTACGGCGCTATCTTCGCGACAACAATGCGATTCGTGTGAGCCGTTCTCTCCGTGACACTGCCTACAAAGCTATTTATGCCAAAGAGGCACTGATGAAAAAGCAGGAAACAGAACCAACCTTAGAAGAAATTTCAAAAATGATTGATGTTCCACCAAAAGACATCGTATTTGCGCTGGATGCCATCCAAAGTCCGGTCTCACTGTATGAACCGGTTTACTCCGAAGGCGGGGATACGTTGTATGTCATGGATCAAATCAGTGACAAAAAAAACAAGGAATCCAACTGGGTCGAACATCTCTCCTTAAAAGACGCATTGAGCCATCTGCCGGAACGGGAAAACCACATTATACAACTCCGCTATCTGGAAGGGAAAACACAAATGGAAGTGGCAAACGAAATCCATATTTCTCAGGCACAGGTCTCACGACTGGAAAAAAATGCCCTGAAAATCATGAAAAATCACTTAGAAGCATAAAATAAAGAAGTTCAATTTGATTTAAGATGTGATAACACCTCATGTTAAAATCTCTCACAAATTGAACTTCTTTTTTCATATTCTAAAAGAATATGCTATTTTAGTCTACATACTTCTTTAATGTGTTGCGGATTGCACCTTTTCCGGCAATCAATTCCACAAACATCTTCTCCACTTTCTCACCAAGAGAAACCGAATAGAGGTCTACGGCAAAAATCGATGCATCGCTCAAAATCGGCTGCAATTTATCATGTACATCCGTGTCACCAAAGGAAATTCCAGCGACATGAGCTTTCACTTCATCCAAACGTGGGTCAGGACTCTGTTCAAAAGCGTTTCCTTCGTCATCAATTCCCATCAAATAGCGGCACCAGCCTGCTAATACAAGTGGAATTAACGTAAGGCTCTTTGTATCTAAGTCTTCTCTGTTCTCATAGAACTTAATTGTCTCGCCAAAACGGATTGGGAGCTTTTGTGACGTATCACAGGCAATTCTCTGTGGCGTATCCGGCATAAATGGATTTGGCAGACGCTTTGTCAATACTGCGTTTGCAAATTCTTTCGGATCAATAACACCCGGATTTACAACAACCGGCATTGCTTCCTCATAACACATCTTCTGAATCAACTGAGAAAGTTCTTTATCTTCCATCTCATCATGAATGGAAGTATGTCCTAACATACAGCCATAAATAGCAAGTGCTGTATGCAGCGGGTTCAAGCAGGTACAAACTTTCATTTTTTCTACTTTATCCACCGTTTCACGGTCTGTAAATACAATCCCTGCTTTTTCCAATGGTGGACGTCCATTCGGGAAGTTATCTTCAATAACAAGATAACCGGTTTCCTCTGAGTTAACAAACGGTGCCGTATACGTATTACGGCTTGTAATAATCAAGTCGGTATCTTCAAAACCATCTTTTTCGAGCATTTCTTTTACTTTCTCATCCGGTCTTGGTGTGATTTTATCAATCATCGACCATGGGAAAGATACTTTTTCTTCCATATAGGAAACAAAATCATCATCCACTTTTCCTGCCTGTTTCCAAGCATCTACATATGCCATAACGCCGGCCTTTAACTTGTCTCCATTGTGAGAACAGTTATCGGTGCTGACAAGGGCAAGCGGTGTACCATTTTTAACAAAACGTGTATAGCACAGAGAGGCAATGCGTCCCATCAGGTGACTCTGATTTCCCGGGCCTGCTAAAAATCCATCCTCTACACCCGGCAGTTTTTCTCCTTTACCATTGACTAATGAATATCCTTTTTCCGTAATGGTAAATGTCACCATCTGAAGAGAAGGATTTTCAAAAATCTCAGTAAGACGTGCATAATCTTCTGGTGCCACCGGGTCAGCAACTAACGATTCCGTTACGCTTCCAACCACGTGTTTCTCAATGGTTCCCTCAGCTTTTAACACAACCGACAAACTCAACCCATCATATGGTTTGTATGCCTTTGTAATAATCTCATGGTCAAAGCTCTCTGCCACAACAACACCGCGGTCATATTCTCCTAAATTCAGCAAATCCTGTAATTTTGCAGCCGGAAATGCACGGAAAATATTACCGGCACCAAAGTGAACCCAGGTCGGGTTTTCCTTTGTTTTTTTCTTTAATTCTTCTCTGTCGTACTTAGGAAGAAGATATCCTTTCTCCTCCCAGACGTTTGTCTCGCCATTTTGTAAATCTAATAATTTCATGCCCAGTCACCTCTTACTTATTTTTATGAATTGCTTCCCACAAACCATTCAGATAAGCGACACCAAGAGCACGGTCATACAAACCGTATCCCGGTCTTGCCTGCTCGCCCCAAATCATACGGCCATGATCCGGACGAATGCATCCGTCAAATCCGGTGTCAATCAATGCTTTTACGATTTCATACATATCAAGATTTCCATCGCTTGACAAATGAGATACTTCATGGAACAAATCTTTGTTTTCATACTTAATGTTTCTCAGGTGCGCAAAATGAATTCTCTCTGCAATTTTCGGATTGCGTATAATCTTTGGCAGATCGTTGTTCAAATTACTTCCAAGCGAACCGGTACAGAGTGTAAATCCATTATAAATACTTGGATTCATATCGGCAATTTTCAAAAGATCCTCTTCGCATGTTACAATACGTGGAAGTCCAAATACATCCCAAGCCGGATCGTCCGGGTGAACTGCCATTTTAATTTTGTATTTTTCACAGGTAGGAATAATTCCATCCAAGAAATATTTATAGTTCTCACGCAGTTTGTCTGCATCAACGTCTTTGTATTTCTCAAACAAATCCATAATCTCATCGCGGCGGTTCGGCTCCCAGCCAGGCATTACAAAGCCGCCACTTGCCTTTTCAATGCGGTCAAACATCTCGCTCGCATCGATACCGTCAATAATGGATGAATCATAAGCAAGTGCTGTAGAACCATCTTCCAAAGGCATTGCCAAATCCGTACGTGTCCAGTCAAAGACCGGCATAAAGTTGTAACATACAAGATGAATATCTGCCTTTCCAATAGCTTCCAATGATTTGCAGTAGTTTTCAATCAATTCATCTCTTGTCGGAAGACCAATTTTAATGTCCTCGTGTACGTTGATACTTTCCACACCAACTAACTTCAAACCTTTTGCTTCTACTTCCTGTTTTCTTTTCATGACGTCTTCATACGTCCATGCTTCTCCTGCAGGAATATCATGAAGTGCTGTAATCACACCGGTCACGCCGGGAATCTGGCGAATCTGATCCAGTGTCACACTGTCGTTTCCTTCTCCATACCATCTTAATGTCATGTCCATAATCAATAACCTCTTTTCTTTTTATTATACTTTCTTAGTATGTTACGAATGACCTTGTCTAAATCATCCTATTCATATATTTTTCGGGAAAGTGCATCTTTTACTCCACTCTTCCGATAAAAATATGTATTTACGCGGTCTCTCCATTCGATTGCATTAGAAAGCTGTCTCTCCATGCGGGAAAGGACTCTCTCGTAGACATCCTCTGCCATCTCCTCTTTCCACGCCTTCCAACTGACAATCATTTCTTCCACTTCATTAACACCCTCAAAATGCGTGTCGTATATATGCTGAATCAGTGTTTTTCCTGAAGCTAACACTTCATCATAGCGGACATAATGAAAAAATAACAAAAGCTCCTGTGGGCACTGTTTTTTATCTGCATACTTTGTGCACCATGGCTCATTATACTGGGTTGTGTAGCCGGTACCGTTTGGTGTACGGTCAACACCAAGACCATTTCTATCTCCTCTGTGATAAGTTCCCCAGCGGTCATACTCATATCCGTCAATATCCGGTCCGTAATGATAATGTGGTGTCACCATCCAGCCAATGCCAAGCGGAGACGTATACTTTTCATATGTGGACCAGGACTTCATGAGCATCGAAACGACGCCGTCGGAAAGAGATTTAGGAAGGGTAAGTTCTGCCCATTCTTTTGCAATAACCGCCGAATCTTCGGACGGATTCATCGCCATCCTTCCATAGCCGTAAGTGTTTGCCGCTGCTAAATCATTTCCGGTCCAGTTATAGTCATTACCAGTGTTAATAACAGCTGCCATACCGCACAAATGCTGCCCATAAACAGAGCCATCCACTATTTTCTGCACGGTTGAACCCTCGCCCGCAGCATACGTATCAAAGTCAAGAATTTCACGCCACATCGGGAGCAGATAACACAAATCAATCTGCTGTCCGGTGTACTCCTGTGCAATCTCTACTTCCAAAATCATGTTGGTCTTTTTCAAGCCGCCAAATAACGGCGAAACCGGCTCTCGCACCTGAAAATCCATCGGTCCGTTTTTTATCTGTAAAATAACATTGTCATCAAATTTTCCATCTAATTCTATAAAGTTGTCATACGCCGCTCTGGCACGGTCTGTCTTTTTATCACGCCAGTCCTGCCCGCAATTATATACAAAGCAGCGCCATACCAAAATTCCGCCATACGGAGCAAGTGCTCTTCCTAACATATTTGCACCATCCGCATGCGTTCTGCCATACGTAAATGGTCCCGGCCTTCCCTCAGAATCTGCCTTTACCAAAAATCCGCCAAAGTTTGGAATCACTTCATACACATGTGCCACAGCCTTTTTCCACCAGTCTGCAACCATAGGATTTAATGGGTCACAGTCTGTAAAATTATCTAACTCCATCGGTGCGGCAAAATTTACACTTGTATACAATTTAATTCCATATTTTGCAAACAAATCGGCATATTGTTTTACCTGCTGCAAATAACGGTCTGTAATCAGATAAGTCTCATTCTCGTGAACATTGACATTATTGATTACAATCGCATTGATGCCAATCGATGCCATCATTCTCACATACTGCACAATGCGGTCATTCCATAAAATCTTATAATCCTTGTAGAAAAAGGATTCACCGGAATATCCTCTCTCAATACTGCCATCCATGTTATCCCAGTGATTCATCATGCGAAGCGGCATTTCCGGTGTATTGTAAACCGGAAGACAATTCATCTGTTTGGTCCGAATTAAACGAAGAAAATGGAACACACCATATAACAGTCCACTCTCCGACTCCCCGGTAATCTGATACCGGCTCTCATCTTTTGTGATAATATATCCGTCTTTTCCTTCTTTTATGGATGAATCCACGGAAAATACCACGCCTGCCTCTTCTTTTGTTACTGGCTGAGGAACTTTTCCTGCCATGTTTTCCATAGCAAGTTTGTATTCACTGACAGCACTTTCTACGATTTCTCCCTCACAGGATTGAAAATATGTCAGCCATTCTTTTTCAACTGTATCTACAGGCTGATAATCCAGCCAGCATTTGCTATAATCCATCTGTTTCTCCTCATATTCTGCAAGTTTTGTATTTTATCAAAAGATTTAAAAATCTCTAATTTTCTATCCTCACTCTTTAAGAAAGGGCTGTGCAAAACAAACCTTCCGCTTATTCTGAACAGCCCCATGAAACTAAATTACCTGTTTCTTTTTGTTATTATTTTGTATGCTCTTTTGCAAACTTGTCATACTCAGCATTAACTTTGCTAATCTTGGTATCCCATTTGGTTGAAAGCTCTTCAATCTTCTTAGCAGGTGTTGTTGCATTTGCATATACAGGATAACAGAAATCACCATAGTCAATTTCACTAATCATTGGCAGATAAGAAGTAGATTTATGCTTCTCCTCTAACATCATACCGATTGTTTCATCTACTGCACGGTCATCTCTGAACTGTGGGTAATACTGCTCAAGAATCTGATCATGAGGAGTATATCCTTCAACAGGCTCTGTGTACAAATCGTAAGCAAATGCAATCTTCTCAGCTTTTTCCTGATCGAAGCAGCTTGGCATAACAACGATGTTGTCGTTTGGCACTGTCTTGTTGGTAGCATCCTTCTGATCCTGATTGTATGGGAACATTACGAATCCCCAGTCATCTTCCATATCAGCGAAAGCGCTAATCTCATAAACTTCGGCAGTCTGCATAGCAGCTTCACCATCACGGAATGCAGCTTTATACCAATCCCATGCTACGTTTTCTGATGGTTTTGGCTTAATATAACCTTTCTTAATCAGGTCTACACCCCAGTTCATAGCATCTTTGAACTCTTTGGATGTAATTGCATCAACGTATTTACCGTCTTTATCACGGGATACAAATGTTGCATTGTTGTTAGCTGCACACATTGGCAGATAGTATTTTGAGAAACTTGCCATAGCATATTGGTCTGTTTTACCATCACCATCGGTATCCTTTGTAAGTTTCTTACAATACTCTTCGAACTTGTCCCATGTCCACTGATTTTTTTTCTGCAAATCATATGGCTCATCTTCCGGAATACCAGCTTCCTTGAAGAGACGTTTGTTGAAGAAAATACCACCACGTGGCTCATTGTCTGGGCTCATACCCCAGATACCATCACCAATGCTCATCAACTCTTTAACGGTTGGATTCCATTTTTCTTCATCGAAATTGAACTCCGGAAGAGTTGACAAATCATACATCAAGCCTTTCATCAAAGGCTCAGAAACAAATTCCTGATACAGATAGTAAAGTTCGTATTTTGGACTACTTGCCATAACGTCATTTACATAATCTGATTTTGCATCTGTATAGGAATAAACAGAATCACGAGTGATTTTGAAATTGTACTTCTCCTGAATACTCTTCCAGTACTCATTCTGCTTTTTACCAAACTCGTCGGTTCTGTCTGCAAGGGTATCCTTTGAAGTGAACCAGTCACCTACTGTGATATCCATGCCACCAAGGTCACTAAATGTTTTCTTGTCTGAAGAAGATGATGTTTTTGCGCCATCGCCTGATGCACTGCCTGCATCATTGGAGGAGCCGCCACATCCAGTAAGAGAACCTACTGCAAGAACAACACAAAGACCCATCGCAATCAGCTTCTGCATGCTTGCTTTCATTTTGTTTTGCCTCCTTATTTAATATATTGTTATACCGGAAAATCCCGGTGATAACCTAAGTCATTACTGCCCGACGACACCTGCCAGAATAGGCAGATGCCAAATAGGGCAAATTATTTTTGTTACATCTTGATACCAGACTGGCTCAAACTTTCTACGAAGCCCTTCTGTGCAAATAAATATACAATAATCAAAGGAATAATTACCAACAATGTACCTGTACCAATCATGGCGGATGCATAAGCGGTCGACGCTTTATCAAGACCTGTGGTTGCTTTCACATAAGAGTTCAGCACCTCAGACAAACGAGCCACCTTGTTTGCCAGAATCGAATAGTTTGGAAGGAACATTCCTGAATAAAAACTATCCGTCCACTGCCATACAAAGGAAAACAGGAAACAGGAAGTAATCATTGGTTTTGCATCCGGCAGCATAATGCGCACGAATGTTTTAACCTTACCACATCCATCTACATAAGCAGCTTCTTCCAATTCCTTCGGAATACCACGGAAGAACTGACGAAGCATGTAAATGTACAAACCATTTTTCAATCCCATACAACCAAGACACATAAATGCATATGGTGCAAAAGAATCCAGTAAGTTCAGCGGCTGCCCCGTTATCAGACTGAATATTCCGAGAATATCAAAGTAACGGAAATTCAAGTACAGGGAAGACTGAATGGTTGAAGGTGGAATTACAATTACAAGTACAACCATCGCAAACCAAAGGTTCTTCAATGGGAATTTATATCTTGCAAAACCATATCCTACCAATGTACAGGAAATAATCTGCAAAATACTTACCAAAAGCGAAATCCACAATGTGTTACCAAGTGCAGCCCAGTAATCCATCAAATCAGCGGCAATCTTAAAATTGTCCAGTGTGAAGTGACGTGGAATTACATTGATTGTCGAATCGTACAAATCACGCTCTTCCATGAAACTGATGGAAATCTTGTTTAACAATGGCTGCAAAATCAAGAAACACAATCCAAACAACAATACAAAACGCACAATTTTGTAAGCAACATTAAATGATACTTTGCGTAACAGATAGCCGTTGGATTTTCTATTACGTTCCCTGAAGGCTTGAAACTTATTCATTTTACTCATAATAATATACCCTCCTAGAAATAATCAACGAAACAATACCCAACGCAACAATTACGCACAGGAAATATACCCACGCCATCGCCGACGCTTGACCGTAGTCCATTCGTCCTCCGATACCGATTGCGTCGATGCGATCCATAACTGTGTTGTCTGTCTTCAAGAAGAAGTCAATTACCGTGTATACGATATTTACCAAAATCATCGAGCTCACCATTGGAAGTGTAATCTTCCAGAAACTTTCCCAAGCAGTACATCCCTCGATTTTTGCCGCCTCGAACATACTTGGCGAAATCGTCTGCAAAGCAGAAAGGAAAATGATAATCTGGATACCAGAGGCAATCGCAATATCATATACACTGTTAATAATGTCAAATACATAACTAAACATCTGTGACATCGGACTGGAGTCTGATGTAATCAAAATGCTCTCAAGCACACCGGTAATACTTGTGTTATTATTCGTCGCCTCAATCGCATCTTTCATGTCAGCCAAAAGCGTATTTCCGCTTTCCAGACCAACGATAACACCGGATGAAAGAATAACCGGCAGGAAGAATATCGCACGAACTGCTCCTCTTCCTTTGAAGGACTGATTCAACAGTAACGCAATAAAGAAACTGAAAATCAATGTTGCCGGAACGTTTGTCAGCATTTTTACCAACTCAGAAATGAGGTTTGGTACAAACTGCTCATCTACCAAAAATGCCTGGCGGTAATTTTCAAGTCCCGCCCATGTCATGGACAATCCACCTTCAAGTTCTACCGTACTGAAACTCATTCTTAAGGACTGTACTAACGGCACAACCAAGAACAGGATAAAACCGATGATGAATGGTGCAATAAATAAATAGCCTGCAACCGCATTTTTAAATGCTAATGTCTTTTTCTTTTTATTCTTGCGAGCCATTTATTCTTCACCTCCCTTCACAGCTGCGAAATCTCTGGCCGCAATTTCCTGGCCATTGTATTGATAGTTGCTATAGTTGTAGTTTACAACAACTGCTTTTCCGCCTTCGAAGGTTGTCTTATATACGCCATCTGCAATTTTTTCATGCTTATCAATTGCTTTATCGTATGTTCCTTCGAATGTTTCATTAAACTTGTTGTACAGACTCAAAGTATCTTTCTTCCAGTCATCGTAGTTACAAGCATAGTATCTTGTGTACTTACCATCCTGTAAAACACTTGTCTTTTCAGCAATGTAAGTAAAGTATAATCCGGCACCGGACTCAGCGGACTTCAGGATATTCTCCTTCTCATCATCTGCCAGGTTAATTGCACCGCCGGAGTAATTTACTAAACCATGCAATGCCATGGTATAGAATGGAACCTGCTCATCAATGATGTTTACGGCACGGGCATCTAAGTTCATGTCTGTAACGAAGTCTGCGTAAGGTACTGCATACTGGTTACCACTTGTAATCATAACCTTGTTTCCGCCCTGTTTCAGTGACTGTAATTTCTTAACCTGAAGATTCAAAGCTGCTTCACGCGACACTCTGTCTTTTGGATTGTAGTCACCGGCAAGTGTATTACCGATATCTTCCATACCGACATTCTTGCTGCCATAACCATTTACTTTTTCTACATAAGTGTCAACCGCATCCATTGCATACGACGGTTTTACCAAGTAATAACTATCGTAATTATGATAATCGGTGTAATCATCATTTGCCTGGTAAGTAATTGGATCCCAGTTGTAAAGCTCACACTCTTCACGGCTGACAAACTTCGCTGCATTTCTTGTGGAACTGAATCCGTCAAACCATTTGTCTTTGTATACATAGTTAAATGTACCATTCAGATAAAGCTGCATACCATTTGTCTTATCTGCATAAGCAGTCAAATCTTCCAAATCTGAAGAACTTCCCAAACGTCCTACTGTTTTTACTTTAGCAGCAGATGTCTGTTTCACACCGGTATTAAACCATCCGGTATACTTCGCATTGATATTACCAATGCCGGCTTTCTGCAAATCTTCCAAAATTGATTTGGCCTGTGTGTAAGAAGTCAATGACTGAGAGCGGACAACCGGATAACCAAGGATATGCTCGGTATCATCTACGGCACCAATCATCTCAACAGCCAATGCCTGTTTATCACTGTCAACTTTACCAAGACTTGGATATTTCTTCTGAAGATATCCGCGGTACTCTTTTGCCAAATCCGAATAATCGGTTTTATCAGAGAAAATGTATCGCTGGGAAAGTGTTTCATTTGGCAGCCCGTCTTCATAAACACGAACGGTTGTATCCGATTTTGTTGATACATCCATGTTTTCGCCGTGAATCAGACTGTAAATGAATGTACCATAGTTATATCCATTGTTCTTTCCGGAAATATCCGCCTGAACGGTTGCGTAAGAACTTCCCTCTTCGGCTACACAAAGGAATGAACTCTGGGTAGTCTCATTTGCAATGGCAAGCAGTGGGAAATTGGATTTTGTCTCATCGACAATTGTTGTTCGTGCCTGACCATAATCCCAGCCGTAAACATCACTCTGATATCTCTGCTGTCCTGTCTTACCATTGTTGAAGTTAATTTTTCCACCGGTTCCTTCCGGAACAATCATGTAACCTTTTTCATCAACATTCGATGCTCCCATATATGGAAGAACCTGAAGTTTAACAATCGGATAATCTTCGTTATAGGAGATTTCCTTCATCGGTACTTTTACAACCAGCTGGTTATCTTCCAATACATAGTGAACACTAATATCGAAAATTGGTTTTCCTTCGTTACGGGATACTTTGTAATTGCCCATATCTTTTGTACGGTCCTCCAAAGTATATCCTGCTTCTACGAATTTGTCTTCCAACTGCTGAAGACGAGAATCGGTAACCGACTCATCCAAATAATAAATTGGCTCATCCTTCAAGTCAGGGAAAAGTTTTTCACCTTTTGTCAACAGCTGCTTGTCGGCAGAATCATCCGACTTACTAAGTTCCTCATAGTTATAATAAACATAACTTCTGAGTGCTGACTTCTGTGCCGATCTTGACATCTTATCCAGATACTTCTTCATTCTGGACTCTTTGATTGCGACCGGACAAGTGTAGGTTTTTTCAAAATCACCTACGGAATAACTTACTTTAATTTCGTTATCGTTTACTTTCTCGATTTTATAAAACTTATTGTCCCGAATACACTGAGAGTAGTTATCAATCTCTTTCTTCGTATCCGTACTGTTGGAGTAAGTAAGGTTCAAAGTTGAGCTTAACACATCTTTGTAATGTCCATCGGCATTTGCATACTTCTCTACATCCTCAGCAGTCGGATTGGAGCGATATACCTTTCCTGTTGCCTTGTCTGTAACCTCAAGTTGTGTGGAAGAACCACTCACTGAGAGTTTCAATGAATCATTTTCAATTACTACATCTCCGCTGTTATCATACTCATAAGTTTTCATCTCTTTGGTCCCCTCATCGGAATCACCGCAGGCACTAAGAGCGAAACATGCCATAACTGTAATCAGGAGCAAATACAACTTGTTTTTCATTCTGTCATTTCCTCCTTTCATCAATACATTCGGAAAATGGTTTCTTTGTAAATCGAATAGAAATAGGAGAAACCATCACTAATCAAACTGAAGAACAGTACAAGCAAAAATACGATAATCAACATACCTACCGCTGAGAAAATCAAAGATAAAAATGCTTTACCCAGCATGAAGTCATGAATCATCATTACAGATGCGATAATCAGCAATCCACACCAAATCATGGAGAAGTTGCTGAACACAGTGTAAAATGCACCCTCTTCTTCAGTAACAACGTTACTCATAGGAATCAGTATCAACTGAATAATTACATATGGTGTCATTGCATAAGCGGTACCCATCCATATATCTTTTAATGTACCTTTACCATCAAACAAGGTGGTAAGACACCAGTTTGCAACAACATACACAATAAATGGTACAAGGAATGTTGCAATCTCTAAAATCAGGTTTACATTATCCCAGTTTACCGGATTAAACACGAAACTGGTTGCACCTAATTTAATCAGGTTTGTCAAAAGGACCAGAATAACAATTGTATTGGCTGCCGCCATAGACCCTCTCTTTTCATGTGTCAAATCCCAAAAACCATCAAAAGGTCTTACGATACAATGAAGGGCATAACGCAGAGAATCGCGGTAACGAATCCATGCATCTTTATTGGTCAGTCTTTCTTTTATTTTCATCCTTTTTCAACCTCCCTTCTGGCTTTCTTCACAAATCCAACACCAAATCCAAGGAGAATGAGGATTGCAATAATAATCAAGATCGTACCAATGTTCTCCTCAAACCAAACCTCTCGGTAAAGCTTAAATGCTTTAGAATAATTCTTGGCATCAAGTTTTAATTCAAAGTAATCCATTGCCTCTTTATAGTTCTTCTCACGAAGAAGTGCACGGCCGATTCCAATATATGCCTGGTCGTAGTTACCATTATGCTTCAGAACTTTACGCCAGATATTAGCGGATTCATCATAATTACCCTTCTTGTACTCAGCCAGACCATCGTTAATCATTTTACCATAATCAGTCAAAGTGAACTGGGTAATCGTTCCTAACTTCTGATCTGTAACCAAGAGGGAATCACCAAGGTCTTCAATTGCCGAAGGATTCATAAACAATCCGGCTTTATAACCATGTCCGCCAAAGGCATACAGCATATTCCCCTGGAAATCATAAGCAAAGATACGGCCTTTTGTATTATCCAGTGCATAATAAACATCATTTGACAAGCAGCAGATATCTACAAACTTGGAAGGTCCTTTCATCTCGCCTTTTTCGGTGTAACGCAAATCACCATATGGATCATTGTAACCGTTACGTACCAAAATGTCAGTTCCCTTTGCATTCAGCTTACGAATCGGTTCAGCCGACTCTACAGCTCCATCAAATGTACTGATTGTTGCATAAATGAAGTCTTCGGAATCCAGACAAAGGTTCGAATACTCTGTTGGAACGAACAAATCCATCTGTGCACGCTGCTCTTTTGTCGCAACCAATTTCCACAAATAAGTAAGGAAATCATAAGTTACTTCACTGGCTCCGACAAATCCCGTAAAGTCTCCGGTGTCATCAAATTCAAGGAAACCTTTGTTTACGTTCTGAACCTGAGCAAAAATACGTTTTGCACCATCCACAACTAACTTCTGTGGAAGGAATTTTGCATCCGTATAGGTTTTGTCATTTGGACGGCCAATTACTTTTACCATATTGCCGTCTGCATCCAAGTGAACAATTTTATTATTACCGGTATCGGCAATGTACATTTGTCCATCGTCTGTCGCAAATACATCCTGAGGACCATTCAATTTTACATCTTTTCCCTCAGCATCTTTGTAACCGGTTACCTCTTTTACATAAGTAAACTCATTGTTTTCATATGTAAATTCACAAATACGATTATTGCCTGTATCTGCAACATACATCTTATTTCCGGTTGAGAAAAGACCCTGTGGCTCAGAAAAATTGCCACAATCTTTAAAATCAGAACCGGAAATTACTCGCTCAACCGAATAAGCATCCGGAGACTCACGGTCAACATCCCAGCAATCATAAGTATATGTATAATGCTTGCCATCAGAACTATTCGCGAGGACCTCCGCATTGCTTACAAGGAGGGATGCAACGAGTAATAACGCAAATACCGAAGTAAGTCGTTTCATTTTTCTCATTTTCTTTCCTCCTTATCAGTCTTTAATTCCGGAACTAGCCATTGTTTCCAGAATGTTACTCTCTGCCAAAACAAAGATTAAAATCGGCACCATCATAACGACCATTGTCGCAGCGGAACCTACACCGGCACGGGCAACACCACCGGCCATAATCTGCTGCAATGCATATGGCAGCATCTTATATTCTTCCGAGTAGATATACACCTGACCTTTCATGTTCCAAAGGTTTTGTACAGAGAAAATTGTTACTGTCAACCATGCCGGTTTTACGTTTGGCATGACAATCTGAAGGAAGATTCTTCCCTCTTTCGCACCATCAATCTTAGCCGCTTCAATCAATGCATCCGGAATCTGCTCCATAAACTGTTTCATAAGGAACAATCCCATCGGCAGTGCGAACGCCGGCACCATCAGTGCTAAGTACGTATCAATCCATCCAAGCTTACTCATAATAATATAAGTAGGAATCTGCAATACATAAGCATTGAACATGATTGCAGCCTGAATAATTTTGAAAATCTTTTTGCTTCCCGGGAACTCATATTTTGCCAAAACATAAGCAGCCATTGAACCAATAATCAAATGACCTACCGTACCAAGCAATGTAATTAATACCGTGTTAAAGACATAACGGGTAAATGGTACATAGGAGCTTGACATAACAACAAGCAAATCCTGGAAGTTATTAAATGTTGGGTTCTTCACGAAAAACCTCGGTGGATACAGATAAATCTCATCCAGCGGTTTAAATGCACTACTGATGGAGTATACCAACGGAAGTACAAAGAAGATACCAAACAAAATCAGCAAAATGTAAATACCGATATCACCACCGACTGAGCGGTTCGGTTTTCTTCGTTTTAATTTAATTAATTTCATCTTTGCTATACCTCCTATCAAGTTCCAACTTTGCTAAGCAGTGACTGAATTGCCTTATTCAACAATAGCATCACGGCGAACAAAATTGTTGCAATTGCGGAAGCATAACCCATCTCAAATCGTGTAGTACCATAGTCAATCAGATGGGTAACTACGGTACGCGCCGCATAGTCCGTACTAGGGAAACCACAAAGCGCCATCGTCTGATCGGCGACACCAAATGTCTGTGTGATTGCCATTACGGCACCAAACAAAAGCATTGGTTTCATACCAGGCAGTGTGATGTACCAAAGTTCCTGCCAGCGGTTTTTAACACCGTCCACATAACCCGCTTCAAACTGCGAATTATCAATACCTTGAAGTCCGGCCACAAAGGAAAGGAATCCCTGACCAAGACTCATCCACAATACGACGATAATAATAACATTCATCATGTAGGCAGTATCCGTGAGCCACAGAATCGGCTCACTGATAAAACCAAATTTAATCAAAAATGAATTTACATATCCGTATGCATCACCACTAAATAAGATAGACCATACTAAGTATGCCTGACCTGAAATTGTCGGTGCATAGAATACAACTACGGCGAAAGCACGGATATAACGTGGCAGTTCGTTGATAAACCAAGCGAACAAAAATGCCATGATATAACCAAGCGGTCCGGTAATTGCTGCCAGCAAGAATGTATTTTTAACCGCAATCAAGAATACATCATCTGCAAGAAGCAGGTTAATGTAGTTATCTACACCAACGAATCTTGCCGGTTCCAGTACGTTATAGTACGTGAAACTGTAAAATACTGACATCAGCACGGGCAAAATGTAGAATGCAGTAAACACAATCAAATACGGCAGAAGGAAAAGGTAACATGTCTTGGACATCTTAGCTTTCTTCCATGCGATTTTAGCATTGCGCTTTTTAATCTGCATGTATTTTCCCAGAAAATTCATTTTTTCACTCCTCTCTTATTTTTGTTTTGTTTCTTTTTCTTCTTGTTCCAGAGTCTTCAAACCAAACTCTTCACGTTTGTTTGATAACTCCTTATTTATCGTAATAACATAATCAAGAATCGTCTCTCGAGGGTCCTCGTTGTTATTCATAACTTTACGGATTGCGTTTGTGATATGACGTTCTGTGTAATATCCGCCGGCAACCTGCGGAATACCAAATGCCCATTTGTGCTGTTCATCCAGTACAGCGGACTCTTTGCTGCTCCAAGACAAAGTCTTAAAGGTTTCTTTGTTTGCTGTTGCATAACGCGCCGCAGCACCCATAACAGCCTCAAGTTCTCTTGCATAGGTAGCCTGTGTATCAGCACTTGCCCACCATTTCAAGAAATCCCATGCAATTTCTTTCTTACCACGCTGTTCCGCACCTTTAAGCATCATAGAAGCAGTACCCCATGACTGAACGGAACGGTTGATTGAGCCATCTTCCTGTTTCACACCAGGAAGCATACCGAAGTTCCAAAGACCTTTAATCTCAGGAGCGAATACAGACAATGTATTAAATGTACTGTAATCCGCTACACCGATTGGCATTTCACCGCTTCGGAAACGGTTTGCGAAATCGTACTGTTTAACCAGTTTGTAGTTGGTAAACAATTTGGTATAGAATTCAAATGCCTGAATACCTTCTGTACTACCAATTGTTGTCTCAATACCCTCATCACGGTACAAGGAACCACCGCGCTGAACAAGCTGTGCATAGTAGTTTGCAAGGTCAGGGTTGGATGCATTGTTAATCTTACGCTCTACCGAAGGAATCGCAAACGACATGCTGTTCTTCTGCAGTTTCGGAAGGACTTTAATTACATCATCCCATGTATTAATCTGTGTCGCATCAATACCGAGTTCATCCATAATATCGGTACGATAGAACAATACGTTGTAGTTTTCTGTCTCCGGCAGACCATACAAACCTTTATGTCCGGTCTTATCTTTCAACCAGTAAGACTCATAAGAACTTGCCTGGTACTCAGAAAGTACATCTTTATAATCCGAGAACTGGGTCAAATCCACAGTCGCGCCACGAAGTGCGTAGTTAACAGGCTCTGTCTGCGAAATACAAAGTGCTACATCCGGACCATTACCTGACATAACGGCTGGAAGCATCGCATTTACCGCACCGGCAGAGTTTGTAACTGTATTCGCTGACGCCGCAGCATCAATCAGTTTAACGTTTACTTTAATTTCTTTTCCATATGTTTCTTTTGAAGTCGGAGTAAACTGCTGGTCTACCATGTTCTTCAAAATATTACTCTGGTCACGTCCGGCAGTAATCCATACATCGATAACATCCGGATCATCCGAATCATACACATTACCAAGTGCAGAGGAATCGGAACGGAAAGAGTTAATAAACAATGTGCACTCATGTACAATTCGGTCAAAACTTCCTTCGTTTACTTCTTCAATTGAAGATTTGTCACCGGCAAGAACAATATAGTCAATATCCATCGCCGTTGCACTTAAGTTGTTAATTGATGTACCAAGAGAAGATACATTCTCTTTGAAGTTCGACAACGTCTGAGGGATTTTATCCGGACGGTCAACAAACTCTTCCATCTGTGCAGCCAGCGTCTGCGCTACGGCGATTTCACCACCACGTTCACCGGTATATGCAGTAACTTCATCAACTAAGTGATATAAGATTTTGGACTCATCGCCCATTGCCTTAATGATATCCGGATATACTTTTTCAATCTGGTAATCACGGAACTCATCCGGCTCTGTACCTGTCAATACAAGAATCTGACGATAGTACTGATTCATACGGTATACACTTTCAGACAACTGGGAGAGATACTCACCAAGCTCGCCAAGTGTAATTTTCAAACGAATTTTATGTTCTCCAGCAGTGAGGTGGAATTTGTATGCCTCGCCTTTATCATTCTGTAAGCAAAGCATTTCCCAAACATTGCTGTAAGTAAATTGCAGACCAGCTACCTCTTTAAAAGGAACTTCTCCGTCAATGTACAAAGAACGGTTTGCGATATAACCACGGTTATATCCCTGACGTCCTTTAATACCGATTACATAATCGCCTTCTTTTTCTACTTTCGTAGTCCATTCCAGCCAGTCACCGGCAACTTTCCACTGTGTACCACCAATTACATTCAAAACCTGTTTGTCTGTATTGTGCTTGGTAACATTTCCTTTTTCATCCTCGTATTCGGTATCGCCCGATGTACGGTCATATGTAGCATATAAAGATGGTGATGAACGTCTGTCCGACTTTTCACCCTGAATCTTCTGAACGTAAGATTTGTCAACGTTATTTGTCTTTCCTTTGTTCTCTGCTGCGTACTCTGCATAGGTAGGAATCGTTTTCATATTACCTACCGTCAACTTACGCATAATCAAACGTTCGTTGACACCAGTTAAGCGAATCTTATTGACACCCTTCTTCAAATAGAAGTAATACGGATCCATCTCATATCCGGTTGGGTCTTCAAAATAGGAAGAAATCCATCCGCGTGTCGGATCCTCAATCTGGGAAGGACGAATCTCATTTCCCTGGTTATCCTTGGTTGGTTTACCATCATCCGTGTAGACACGTTCGAAGTCAATACCCTCGGCACCATTAAATGGAGTTTCGTATTTACCCGTTTTTTCATTGTAAAGTTCTACCTTGGTCTCAATTGCAATTCCTCGGTCGTCCTTGTCTCCTGTGGAAGGATAATACTCAAGGTTCAAGTTGTAATAACCCTCCTCTTCCACATTAACAGAATACACTGCGCTTTCTCCTTCCGGAATCAACACCGATTCTAATTTTTCATTCTCCGGACCAAGATCATTATGTACAGTGACGTTTTTGGTTGTCTCTTTCTTCACGAAACCGGCAACCGGAATATCATAGGAACCACTTGGTGTATTGGCATCCGTGCGCTTAGCCACATAATCACTGTACTGGCCTTCACGCTGATATTCGCTGCTCATAGTGTCAAAATCCACACCTGCGTACTTGTCGGAGTTGTCACTTACGGAAGAACCTTTTAACTTGAAAAATAGTACAAAAGCGATAATCACCAGTACTACAATCAAGAATGTCCGTAAGCCTTTTTTCTTCATCAACTTTGACATAGCTGTCGCAATCTCCTTTCGTTGTTTCTCTTTTTATGCATTCTGCCAGTGAAATAAGCCATCGGAGCAAAACACATAATGTTTTTTTGTATAATATGTATACAGTTTGTTATAAAGTATATCACCATTTTTGTAACATGTCCATAGTTTTTGATAGTTTTTTTTATGTATTTTTGCTAAAAAATGATTGTTTTCCCCTTGGAAAATGTTTTGTATTTACAAGAGAGAATCCATATAGTAGAATGCAGGTATACATATTTAACAACTTGGAGGTTTTTATGGACAACAAAAAAAAAGGCATGAATCCAATACTTCCGGGCTTCTACCCGGATCCATCGATTTGCCGTGTAAACGATGATTATTATTTGGTAACTTCAACTTTTGCTTATTTCCCCGGTGTTCCAATCTTTCACAGCCGTGATTTAGTACACTGGAATCAGATTGGTAACATATTGGAAAGAAAAGAACAGCTTCCTTTAGTAAATGCAGAAACAAGTGAGGGTATCTTTGCACCGACACTGCGCTACCACGACGGAACCTTTTACATGATTACAACAAATGTAACACCAACGAATGATATCAATAATTTTATTGTCACTGCAACGGACCCTGCCGGTCCTTGGTCGGATCCATATCCTTTGGATTCTGCCGGCATTGACCCATCTCTCTTCTTTGATGATGATGGCAAATGCTACTACTGTGGTACACAGAACCGCAGAGAAGGCTCCCGCTATTTCGGTGATAATGAAATTTATATTCAGGAATTAGATTTAAATACGATGAAACTTGTCGGCGAAAGTTACCCGGCATGGCATGGTGCTCTCCGCGGCGTAGAATGGCCGGAGGGACCACATATCTACAAGAAAGACGGCTATTACTATCTTTTGATATCCGAGGCCGGAACCGGACACAACCATGCAGTTTCGATTGCCCGCAGTAAAAGCCTGACAGAGCCTTTTACCGGCCATAAGGCAAATCCAATCTTCACACACCGTCATCTTGGCTACCACTATCCGATTGTAAATGTCGGGCATCCGGATATCGTTGAAACCCAGAATGGCGAATGGTGGATGGTATGCTTAGCTTCCCGTCCACGAGGCGGCTACTATAGGAATTTAGGACGCGAAACTTATTTAGTACCATTTATCTGGGAAGATGGATGGCCGGTAATCAATCCGGGAAAAGGTATTTTGGAAGATACTTTCCCAATGCCTAATCTTCCTGCTTATGAAGCGAAAGAAATTCCTGCAAAAGAAGATTTTGACACCGATACGCTTCCACTTCATTTTATGTATTTACGCAATCCGAAAGAGGAAAACTATTCTCTTACGAATCGTCCGGGATATTTAGAAATGAAACTGAATGCTGATACGTTATCCTCAAAAGGAACTCCTTCCTATGTGTGTCAGCGCCAGCTTAGTTTTGATTTTACAGCAGAAACAAAACTTTCGTTTTCTCCTGCTGTAGAAAATGAACAGGCAGGAATCGCCATTTACCAGAGCCAGTCATTTAACTATCAGCTCTTGGCCGGCAAAAAAGAAGACGCCACTGTTCTCTCTCTTGTTAAGACAGAACGTGATGAGGTCACTGTCTTAAAAGAAGAAATACTGGATGCCCTTTATCCTGACCTCACACTTCGCATCACGGAAAATGAACAGGATTTAACCTTTGCTTATTCTGTCGATGGCAAATCTGAGAAAATACTTGCGGATAAAGTAGATGCAAGAATTCTGTCTACTGATGTAGCCGGTGGCTTTGTCGGAAACACCATCGGACTGTATGCAACCTCAAACGGTGAGGAAAGCAGCACCGTCGCAGCATTCGATTACTTCTTGTATGAGGATGATAACAAATAAGATAGTTACTATAAAAAAGAAGTTACAAATCGACTCGAAACAAAAGATTCGCTTTCGCGAATAAAGTTTCTCGCTGATTTGTAACTTCTTTTTTTTAGAAAGTATCTTATTCTATCGACCCTCTAAACGTAAAATCTCTTTTTTCAAACGTTTCATTATCTTCTTTTCCAGACGAGAGATATAGCTTTGGGAGATGCCTAAGAGGTCTGCGACTTCTTTCTGTGTGAGTTCCTGTCCGAGTTTATCGTCGATTCCAAATCTAAGACGGATAATCGTTTGTTCTCGTTCAGATAATGTTTCCAATGCTTTACGCAGTAAACTTCTATCAACTTCTTTTTCAATGTCTTTGTAAATAATATCTTCACTTGTTCCCAAAATGTCCGAGAGCAGCAGTTCGTTTCCATCCCAGTCGACATTTAAAGGTTCATCAATGGATACCTCTAATTTCGTTTTATTATTTCTACGCAGATACATAAGAATTTCATTCTCAATACAGCGTGACGCATAGGTTGCAAGTTTGATGTTTTTCGTCGGGTTAAAGGTGTTAATTGCCTTCATCAGACCAATTGTTCCAATCGAGATTAAATCCTCCACGCCGACACCTGTATTATCAAATTTTTTCGCTATGTACACAACAAGGCGAAGGTTATGTTCTACCAGTGTATTTCTCGCTTTGTCGTTCTGCTCTCCCCCCAATTTCTCAATGCAGGCTGCCTCCTCTCCCGGCTCTAACGGCGGCGGCAGAATCTCTGCCCCTCCAATATAATGAATATCACCTCCGCGGTGAAAAAATACACTTTTCCAATCCTGAATCATCCGGAACTGAAACTGTCCCGGCATCGAAATCTTAAGCAGCATACTATGATTTCTCCTTTCCATTTTCATTATTCAACATATCGGGATGCAGTATCATTTCGTATTCTCCATCCACAGAAACACATTCTTCGCAGACCGCCACCCACGCATCTTCCACAAACTGCCAGTCTCCCCCACATTCAATTTCCAGTCGTTGTGCCCGAAAAGCACAAAGCATTCCCATCTTTTTCCCTACAGAATGGTAGGGAATCATCCGCATCAACGGAGGATCTTTTCCCTTCCACAATTTTTCCAAAAATTTTTTACTGCCGAGCATAACCGGCTTTTTGCTGATTGCATCGTAAAGTCCATTTCCGGTATCCAAAAGTGCCATTCCTTCGATTTTATTTCCCCGGTCATATATCCGCAGCCGGTAAAGATATGACACCCGTTCTTTTTCTTTTTTTAGTTTTGGCATAAAATACCGCAAAAGAAAGAGAACAAAAAGCATAAGCCCTAACATCGATGCCCCGGTAAGCGGGTAATGAAAACTTTTTTGTACCTGAAGCAAAAGCCCCGCCAGAATAAAAGCACATGCATAATAAAGTAAAAGGTGCATCACCGTTCTTGCAGTCGTCATTTTACCAAAAGCAAGCCGGACAAGAAAAACACTAACAAAAAAATAGGACAAAACAAGCAACAGGAGATTTCTGTGCACATGAAACAATACCAAAAGACACGCCATCACAGCTCCTAATACTGACGCAAGGATAAGGCGCCACAACCGAATGGTTTTTTGCATCAATAAACTCTGTGTCAGAAAAACCACCAGATTCATCCCTGTGTTAATCAGAAAGAATACATCTAAGTATAACTTCACTCTCATTGGCATCTTCATCCCCTTTCCGTTTGTGTAGGCTCATTATAGACGATAGACTCTGCAAAGCTTGTCAAACGGCCGCTCCCTTTTCCCATTATTGTCAGCCAAATCATTCTTTCATCTGACATCATTAGACACAATCCAATCAAGACAGTAGAGTTTCTACATTTCTCACTATCATTGTTTGTCGAAAGGCTTGCATCTGCCACAAAAATCTTTTACAATAAAAAAAGCGGTTTTAACCGCTGGAATTTGAATAGGAAAGGAACTATCATTATGGCAGAAAAAAATCCCATTGTAACAATCGTGATGAATGACGGCGATGTTATGAAGCTTGAACTTTATCCGGAAGTTGCAGAGAACACAGTAAACAATTTTATTTCTTTGGTAAACAAAGGATTTTATGACGGACTCACCTTTCACCGCATCATTAGTGGTTTTATGATTCAGGGCGGTGACCCGGACGGAAACGGAACCGGCGGTCCCGGTTACAGCATCCCCGGAGAATTCTCTTTAAATGGCTATGACAACTCATTAAGCCATGACCCGGGTGTCATCTCCATGGCACGCTCCCAGCATCCGGACTCCGCCGGAAGCCAGTTTTTTATTATGCATAAGAAAGCCTCTCATCTTGATGGCTCTTATGCCGCTTTTGGTAAAATTATTGAGGGCATGGATGTTGTAGATAAATTAGCCGAAGTTGCTACTGACTGGAGTGATATGCCGCTTACACCGGTTATTATGGAAAAAGTAACAGTAGAAACTTTTGGAGAAGATTATCCGGAGCCAAAAACAGTTTAACAAAAAAAGAAACTGCAGACTCATCCCCCCTTTTAGGAAATGAATTGCAGTTTCTTTTTTTATTTCACGATTTCTCCCATATAATAAAAGCCTTTGCTTTCTACTAATTTTACCGGTAAGATTTCTCCAATCAAGGAGGCATCGCCCGGAAAATGAACGACCGCATTATTGGATAAGCGTCCGGTTAAAAGTTCTTCGTTCTGTGTATTTATCTCTTCTACCAGAACCGGAACCGTCTCTCCCTCGATACTCTTTGTAATCTCTGCGGAAATTCCCTGCACTTCATGCAGCAATCTGTCAAACCGCTCTTTCACTACTTCTTCCGGCACTTGATTTTCCATTGCAGCCGCCGGCGTACCGGTGCGCTTTGAATAAATAAAGGTGTAGGCACTGTCATAGCGAACTTTTCTTACTACATCTAATGTGTCTTCAAAATCTTCTTCTGTCTCTCCCGGAAATCCAACAATAATATCCGTCGTAAGCGATAGTTTTGGATTCTTTTCCCGAATCCGCTCCACCAAAGAAAGATAGGATTCTTTCGTGTACTTACGGTTCATTTTCTTTAAGATTTTCGTGCTTCCCGACTGCAATGGCAAATGCAGATGAGTGCATACTTTATCACATTCCGCCATCGCCTCAATCAGCTCATCCGACAAATCCTTCGGATGCGATGTCATAAACCGGATTCTCTTAAGCCCTTCAATTTCATTTACCTGACGCAATAGATTAGCAAACGTAACCGGATTTTCCAAAGTCTTTCCATAAGAATTTACATTTTGTCCAAGTAACATTACCTCTACCACGCCGTCGGCTACAAGACCTTTGATTTCGGAAATAATATCCTCCGGCTCTCTGCTTCTCTCCCGCCCGCGCACATATGGTACAATGCAGTAACTGCAAAAGTTATTACAGCCATACATAATATTGACACCGGTCTTAAATGGATATTTACGTTTTCCCGGCAAATCTTCCACAATCTCTTTGGCTTCCTTCCACACATCCATCACCGGACGCGCCGACTGCACCTGTGTATACAGTAACTCTGCCAGTTTATAAATGTTATGTGTACCAAACACTAAATCAACAAACGAATAACTCTTGCGAATCCGCTCTACCTCATCCGCTTCCTGCATCATACATCCGCAGAGAGCAATCCTCATTGACGGATTTTTCTTTTTATGATTTTTCAAATAACCAAGCCGTCCATAGATTTTTAAATTAGCATTTTCGCGAACAGTACACGTATTATATAAAACAAAATCCGCAACCGGTTCCTCTACTTCTTTGTATCCGATATATTCAAGAATTGCTGTCATCTTCTCCGAGTCCTTTGCATTCATCTGACAGCCTAGCGTCTGAATTGACATGGTAAGAGGATGTCCGATTCGCTCTTTCTCTTCCTCTGCCCACTGCCTGCACTTTTTCATAAAATAATACTGTCTCTCCGGTTCTGACTGTGGAGCCTCTCCTTCGATGGAAAGTGCCTCCAGACGTTCATAATCAAACATATTGTTCCTCCATTAGTTCTGTTTTTTACCAAACGTAACAGAAAATGTCTTTTCCTGATAGGATGAACCGGAAGCAATTTTTACAGTGACTTTACCCTGTGTTCCTGCCTCACACTTTGAAAGTTTTTCCTGCAACTGGGAAAGTGTTTTCACGGTCGTTCCATTTAATTTGGTAATAATATATCCTTTCTGCAATCCTGCTTTCTCTGCCGGTGAACCAACTGAAACTTCTGAAATGTAAATTCCCTGCGGAATTCCATATGCCTGCTCGTATTCGCTTGTCACATCACGGCCGGTAATACCCAGATAAGCCTGATTGTTTGCTGCCACTTCTTTTTGATTCATTAACTCTTCTAAGATTGGCTCTGCAGTTGCCATCGGAATCGCAAATCCCATTCCCTCTACTTCCTCAGAAGCAAATTTTGAGGAATTGATAGCAATCACTTCGCCTTTGCTATTTACTAATGCACCGCCGCTGTTTCCCGGATTAATTGCTGCGTCTGTCTGAATCAATTTTACACTTGCGCTGTCTTCGGCGTCAATCTCACGGTCCTTTGCACTAATATAACCGACCGTAACGCTCGTTCCATAGCCAAGGGCATTGCCAATTGCAATTGCCTGTTCGCCGACTTTCGTCTTTTTACTGTCGCCAATCGTAGCAATTTTTATATTCTTCTTTGTCGAATCCGACAATTTACTCATATCCACTTCTACAACAGCTAAATCCGTTGATGAATCCGTTCCTTTTACAGTAGCACTCACTTTGCTCTCATCGTTAAAAATAATGGTAACTGAAGTGGCTCCTTCGACAACATGATTGTTTGTCGCAATGTACATTTTGTTATCTTTTTGAGCAATGATAATACCGGATGCACTTCCGGTTCCTTCACTCGTCTGTGCGCCAAACGGCGTATTGGTTGTAGTCTGTGCCGTAACATCAATTGCCACAATCGACGGAAGCACCTGCTCCGAAATCGATGAAACATCCGATGTCGATGTACTTTGGTTTGTCGTCACCGTAGTCGTTGTCAGTTTCGCAGAGGCACTATCTTTCACCGTCTCATTCTGGCTGACTAACACATTCTTTCCAATCATTTCCGCTCCCTGAAAAGCGGTTCCAGCGGCTGTTCCAAATAACACAGCTGCTGCTAATATTTTAGCAAATTTTTTCATATTCGCACACATCCTTTCGTCTTTATTGCTCTTATCATAATATGAAAATGTGTGCGGTTTTTGTTCGCTTTTTGTATGAATTGTGTGTTCTTTTTGACGAAAGTGTGTCTTTTATGCCTCAAAGTTGCCAAGCACACGCATAAAGGCAGATTCCTCTTTCACACCGCGAAGTGCATTCTGCACAGCCGCATCGTCTAAGTTTCCCTCCACATCAACAAAGAAGCGGTATTCCCAGTTTCGTCCCGGAATCGGACGCGACTCAATTTGTGTCATGTTCAAATCGTTATAAAGAAAATGGGACAAAATTCGGTACAGTGTACCACTCTGATGCGGTAGTTCAATGCACAGTGCGAGTTTATTGCTCTCTTTTGTGTAAACTTCTTTTGGTCCGATAATAATAAATCTCGTACAGTTGTTCTTCTCCTGCTGAATGGAATCGGCAACAATTTCAAGTCCATATTCTTTGGCTGCACGCCGGCTTGCAATCGCCGCCTGCGTCTTATCTTTATCCTGTGCCACCTTCTTGGCTGCTGCTGCCGTTGAACCATATTCCACACCTTCAAAGAGAGGATGTTCCTTCATAAATTTACGGCTCTGCAACAATCCCTGCGGATGGGAAAATACCGTCTGAATATCTTCTAACTTTGTACCGGGAAGTGCTAAAAGGCACTGGTCAATTTTCATCACGTATTCGCCGACAATGGCATTTTTATAATTCAACAATAAATCATAATTCGTGCTGATACCGCCCGTCGAAGAATTTTCAATTGGCAGGACACCGTAATCTGCCTGTCCGTTTTCAACAGCTTCCATTACGCCCTGAAAACTCTGACAGCTGATCCCCTGTACCGCCTCACCAAACACGTCTTCCATCGCCTGCTGTGTATGGGTGCCAGGCACGCCAAAATAATATACTTTTGCCTGTTCTTTATCAAACGCTTTTTCTGTTTTTTCAAAATCCGTAATATCATCCGTATGTGGCAGAACACCATACTGGTATTTGCGGCTGATGGACATAATCTGACTGAACAGCTCACGAACCGCACGCTCATTGAATTTACCATGACATATTTTCGAAAGACTGTCTAACTTCTGTTCCTCGCGTTCTTTGTCAAATACCGCTTTTCCGGTCTCCATCTTATATTTGGCGACCTCATTGGCAACCTTCATGCGTTCTTCAAACAGTTTGACAATCTGACTGTCAATCTCATCAATCTGCTTTCTTGAAACTTGTAAATCAATCATTTATGTTCCTCCAAATCCTCTAACAGCATACTGACACTCTTACCAAGCACCGGATGTTTTACATACGGAGCAATCTCAGAAAGCGGCTCTAAAACAAACTGTCTTTTATGCATTTCCGAATGTGGTATCGTAAGCGTCTCTGTGTGCATGACACAGTCTCCATACAAAAGAATATCCAAATCAATCGTTCTTGGTCCCCAGTGAATCTTTCTCTCACGTTTTCCCTTCTTCTCAATTTCATGACAGACAGAAAGTAATGCATCCGGCGTCAAAAGTGTCTCAAACCCAATTGCCGCGTTTAAAAATTTATCCTGATCCGTATAACCATATGGCTCCGTTTCAATGATTTCTGAAACCTTTATCTCACGGATTGTCTCTACTTTTTTTAATTCTTCAATCGCCGCCTCTAAATAAGCTTTTCGATCTCCCATATTGGATCCAATCGACAAATATGCCGTTTCCCATCCGCGCGTAATGTTTACACTCACCGTATCCAGAGGAAGTAAAATCGGTGCCCATGGTTTCTTAATCTCTACTTCCACTTTTTTTACAAGGGGAAACTTTAGCAAAATCTTTTTTGCCAGCTGCTCCGCTGCTGCCTCAATCAGACGGTACGTTTCCTTTTCCATCTGCTCTTTAACAAGATAAGAAACTTCTGCATAATTTACCGAATCCGCCAAATTATCACTTTCCCCTGCTGCCCTCGTATCCGTATAAAGAGCAAGAGAAACCAAAAACTTCTGTCCAAGTACATTTTCCTCTTTCATGACACCATGGTGTCCATAGATTTCTAAATCGCGGATTTTAATTACATCCATGACTAGTTCTCCCTTCTGATGGCATCTGTCATGCGAAGGGCACGTACATTTTTCTGCACATCATGCACACGGAAGAACTCGCAGCCTTTCATCGCTCCAATTACACTTGTCGCAATCGTTCCCTCTTCGCGCTCATCAACCGGCAAATCCAATGTAAGTCCAATCACACTTTTTCTCGATGTACCAAGCAATACCGGATATCCCATCGCTCTAATTTCTTCCAAGCGGTTGATAATGGTCAAATTCTGCTCTCTTGTCTTTGCGAAACCAACACCCGGATCAAGCATGATTTTCTCTTTCTTTACTCCATACTTCTCAGCAAGAGAAAGAGAGATTTCCAAATCTTTTTTTACGTCATCCATAAAGTCGTTATATTCCATCGTCTCACGGTTGTGCATTAAGCAGACACAGACATCATACTCAGCTGCCAGTTTGGCACAGCGCTCATCATAACGAAATCCCCAGATATCATTTAACAAATCTGCCCCGGCAGAAAGTGCCGCCTTTGCCACTGCACTTTTATAGGTGTCAATTGAAACCGGCACATCAAACCTTTTTTTCAATGCTTCAATAACCGGCACAACACGGCGGATTTCTTCTTCATCGCCAATCTGAACATGACCGGGTCTTGTCGATTCACCGCCGACATCTAAGATATCCGCTCCTTCTTCTACCATTTTGTCCGCCTGCTTAAGTGCACGCTCTATATCGTTATATTTTCCACCATCTGAAAAAGAGTTCGGTGTCACATTTAAAATGCCCATCACATAGGATTTCTCCCCCAAAGGGAACTCACGGTTTCCTATTTTCATCTTCTTTCATCCTCTCTCTATCCGGCAATCATCTGCATAAACATCTGTGCCAGGTTTTTATCTTTTTCAAATTCTCCTTTTAACGCATACGTCATTGTCTGTGTACCGGGCTTTTGCACCCCGCGCATCGTCATACACATATGCTCTGCCTCAATCATAACCATAACGCCTTTTGGCTGCAGCGACTGCATAACGGCATCTGCAATCTGCTCCGTCAGCTGTTCCTGTATTTGGGCACGTCTGGCAAATACTTCTACCGTTCTTGCCAACTTACTAAGTCCGACTACTTTACCATCCGGTATATACCCAATATGGACTTTGCCATAAAAAGGAAGAAAATGATGTTCACACACCGAATAAAATGTAATATCTTTTTCCACTACCATGTTTCCGGTATCCGCATGAAATGTACGTGACAAATGTTTTTCTGCATCCTGTTCATAGCCGCCAAATAACTGCTCACACATATTTGCAATTCGCTTTGGTGTCTCTGCTAACCCCTCTCTCGTACAATCTTCGCCAATGCCTTCCAAAAATAACTGTACTGCCTTTTCTATTTTCTTATGATCCATAACCGGCACCTCTCAATCTCCTTGCCATTCACTCCATAACCTTTCCCATTGTACCACACGAAACTGTCTTTTAACAAGGGCAGCAGCCAATATTTTTACTTGTTCTCACAAAAAACAATATCTGCCATTTCACCGTCCACTGCTTTCACCAAATCATCCGGTGAAAGAAGAATCTGGGAACCAAGTCTTCCCCCACTGACAATTACTGTATCCCATTCTCTCGCAGATTCATGAATAACGGTACGGTATTTCTTTTTCATGCCAATGGATGTACAGCCACCCCTGATATAACCGGTAACTGCCTGAATGTCTTTGACATGAACCATCGCAAGCGATTTTTCCCCGACAACATGTGCCGCCTTTTTTAAATCGACCTCTTTGTCTACCGGCAGAACAAAGACATAATATTCTTTGCTTTTTCCCTGCATAACAAGCGTCTTAAACGACTGTGCATACGGCTGTCCCAATTGGTCCGCAATGTGCATGCCATCCACAAACTCATCGCACTCATATGTCTTTACCTCAAACGGTATTTTAAGTTTTTCCAAAATACGCATCGCATTCGTTTTTACTTCTTTTTCTTTTTTTGCCATAATTTCCATCTCTTTTCTAATTTACTGCTAGTTCTTCCAGCGGAGCTCTCCTAATAGGGATAATGAGCCAAACATCACAATAGCATCCCCGCTCTCACACTTTATAATTGCCTTTTTTAAGCCCTTTTCCACAGAGTCTGCGGATTCTGCCAGCACATCCTTTTCTCTCTCCCATACCGCCTTTAAATCGGCTGCAGGCAGACCTCTTGTACCCGGTGCAGGCACCGCCACGATATCGGTTAAGAGCGGACTCATAATCGAAACAATTTTTTCATATTCCTTATCACGAAAGACACCCATCACGCCATGTATCTTTCTGCCCTTTAATAACTCTTTTAATGAATCAGCTAATGCTCTTGCTCCGCTTTCGTTGTGAGCACCATCCACATAAATCAACGGGTCTGTACATACCCGCTCCAGCCGTCCGCGCCAGTACGCCTCTTTTACACCTACCATAATCCGCTCCGGCTCGAGTGGAAATTCTTCTTTGAGACTCCTGCAGACGCCAATTGCCAAACTGGCATTTTTCATCTGATAAATACCGGTCATTCCGGTGCGGTAATTTTCTCCACAGTAGGAAAAGACACATCCATTTTCATCCATCGAAAGAAGGCTCATATCCTCTTCTGACACTTCCGTTAATTCTGCCTGTCTTTTCCGGCACACAGAAGTAATCACAGCCCTTGCTGCAGGTTCTGTCTGAAAACTGATGACCTTTCCTTTTTCTTTGATGATACCAGCTTTCTCTCCGGCAATTTCTGCAATCGTATCACCTAACCACGCCATATGGTCAAGACCAACCGGCGTAATGACTGAGGCAAGCACATGGGAAACCACATTTGTGGCATCCTCGCGTCCCCCCATACCGGCCTCTAAAATAACTACCCGGCACTGCCATCTGCAAAACGCCAAAAAGGAGACTGCCGTCTCCAATTCAAATGTGGTCGGATGCTGCCACCCATCTTTTACCATTTCTTCTGCTGCCTCAGCCACTTCGCCAATCAGCTCCGTAAGCAAATCTTTATCAATGTAGTGGACACCATCCATATCTTCATACTGAATACATTCTTCATAGCAAAATACTGCTGGCGATACATAACGTCCGGTCAGATAGCCGTTTACTCCAAAAATACTGCTTAAATACGCCGCCGTAGAACCTTTTCCATTGGTTCCTGCAATGTGGATAATCTTTAAGTCATCCTGCGGATTTCCCAAACGCCTGCATAATTCCCGCATGCAGGAAAGTCCCGGACGTATACCGGCTTTTGACGCCTCTTTAATATACTGTCTCGCCTCATCATAAGTCATCTTCATCGTGTTCTCATCCTTTGTCTTATTTAAATCTCATCTGACCTTTCTGCTTGTCAATAGCACCGTCTGCCACCGCATTATAAACACCTTTTTCACCGGATGCTTTTCCTGCCATGCGGCTCTGGCAGAGATTACAGTATTTGCCACTTCGGATTGGCACACCACAGGATAAGCAGAAGGCAACCTTATTCGTTGCATCCTCCACGACTTCCACTCGCCCGTCCCGCAGAAATTCCTGTATTTTATGCCGGCTCACACCGGTCTCTCTCGAAATTGTAATTGCATTGCTCGGACCATATGTGTTAATAAAACGCTTCACCTTTCCAAAATCTGTGAGGTACTCTTCCCCACAGGATTCGCAGACATAACAGCCACCGCCTTTATACATCATATGTCCGGAACATTTATCGCAAACGGTGACTGTTTCTTTTGCGAAAACATTTTTTCTCTCTTTCATACCAATCATCCTCTCCTAACGCTATATTTCCCTTTTGTATTTGATTACTAATACTATATCACAACTAACCCTTTTCGGCAAAGAAAAACTGCGAATTGAAAACGTTCTCTTTTTCCAACTCGCAGTTTATAAAAATATCTATGCTTTTATTTTACGGTTCCTGTGGCTCTTCCTCTTTCGAGAACATCCAAGTATCCACTAAAATACCCTTTACACTAAACTTAAAGAAAACTTTATGCTTTCCTATTACGGTTTTAGTAAGTTTGGTCTTAAAATACTGATAATCCTTATTCGCATTTACTGTGATTTCACCAACTTTTTTGTTACTTGCAATTTTGTCAATATAAACAGAGATTGTTCCCTCTGCTGCATCATTTGTTGCACTGGCAATGCTCATCATTACTGATTTTGCACCATCACTGCCAAAATCAACACCTTCTAATCCAACATAATCACCTTTGTCAACAGAAGAAAGAACACGATTATTTCTTCCATCATTTTTCTCAGGTCCAACAATCGTTGAAGTTCCATCTGACCATGCAAAAGTCTCTGCTTCCACTACATCATATGGGTTAAAACTTCCAACTTGAGACACTCCCTCATTTGTCATAGAAGAAGTCAAATCACCATTTTCATCCATGGTTACCAAATCCACACCAGTGGTACGATACCCCTGTGTAATTCCCAAATCGGCTGCCAGCTTCTGCGAATGATAGAACATATAAATTTTATCTCCTATTTGAAGCATGCAGTGGTGATTATTATTTTTATCATTACTTGGTAAACCGGTAAAATAAGATGTTGGGTTTTTCAAAACAACCTTTGCCTCGGACCATGGTCCCATCGGTGAATCCGAAACCATGTAAGCAATATTCGCTATACCAAGTTCATTTGTCGTCGGCCGTTTCTTGGCACCATCCCAGTTTGTACAATAGCTATAATAATATTTACCGTTAAATTTATTAATTCCGGAATCCTCAAATGGTGCCGGTGCATCGATAACAACCGGATCCTCTTTAAGACTTATCATGTCATCACCCAGTTTTACGACACGAATACATTTTGGATGTTCTCTGTCTTCTGCTTCACCAATTCCACCAAAATACAAATATCCCTGTCCATCATCATCGACAAATACAGCCGGGTCAAATAACCATGGCACTTCACTTCCGCCGCAGTTTGGAGTATTTCTACTGATTAACTGCTTGCCAATTGGGTCACGCCATGGACCAGTCGGGCTATCTCCCTCCAACACACCAATTCCGCTTCCGTTGTCAGCAAAGTAAATAAAGAACTTGTCTTTGCCGTCAATGTTTTTATAGCATACCGCAGGTGCCCAGCTATTCTTTGACCAAGTTGCCGGACCTTTCTTTCCTGCCACCTGAATAATACCCTCATCACGCCAGTTTACCATATCAGCAGAAGAATAACAGTTTAACGTATTGATATTGGAATAATTGTTATTCGGAATCTTGCCATCTTCACCAATTCTCATGGACTGGCTGTCATTGGTACCATATACATAAACGCGTCCATTATATTCAATTGCATACGGATCCGCCATAAATCGCTGCGCCGCAATCGGGTTATTATTTCCTACTTCTTTTATCGCTTCAGTCAAGCCGTCTGTGTTTACATTTTCCAAGTTTTCTGCTCCTAATTTAAATGAAATAGATTTAATATTAAAAGTAACTTCATCATCCGATTTTGTTCCAAGGAATAACCAGTCTGCTTTTCCTGACGGATTTTGTTCTGTCAAATCAATCGTAATACTATCATTGAACGCACTCGGATATACCCAGCTATCCAAATTCTCATGATCGATGAAGTACTCGCCATCTTTATTTCCAAAGCTCAAGCGAAAGCCTGCTGATGCACTTCCCTCAATCGTAATACTTTTAACTTTATTAAGGTTTAATGGACTCTCAAAAGCTATTGCATAATATTTCCATCCTGCCTCTACTGTTACACTGCCATCACTGTTTAGTGTATAAGTAGCTCTTGTATCTGCATCCGTTGGTTTCACTTGTTCACCTTCCATTTTAAAAATATTTGGGTCCGGCGTTGGCGTTGGTACACTTGTCGGTGTAGCCGTCGGTTTTAAAGGTGTAGCCGTTGGCGCAGCATTTGTCGCCTGCGACGGCGACGACGACGATACTGCCGTATTTGGTTTTGTCTGTGGCTTTGAAGGTGTAACAGCTTTCACTGCTTTAACCGTCACTTTCACCTTTCCAATTACCTTTGTCTTTTTCTTCTTTTTCTCTTTTACCGTAATTACCGCATTACCCTTTTTCTTTGCTGTTACAACACCGGATTTACTAACCGAAGCAACTGCTTTTTTACTACTCTTAAACGTGTACTTTGCTTTCTTTACTTTTCCGGAAATTGCAATTTTCTTTTTCTTTCCTACTTTTAATGATATTTTCTTTGTTTTGAGTTTTGCCTTTTTTGCCGCCTTTGCTACATTGCTGTCAGGAAGTGATATTCCTGTACAAACAAGAGCAAGTGCTGTTGCAAGCGAAAGAACTCTTTTTGTTTTTTTCTGTAACATAAAAAATACCTCCTTCTTTTTTATCTGCTTAAATTGTAGCAAATAGAAGGAGATATTTCCATGATATGTCATGCACTGTTTTTGATATTTCCAGCACTTTTTATTTAATCACACGAACGCGGATAACACCGTCAAGTGCCTCTAATTCTTTTACTACTTCATCGGTTGAATCAGAGCAGATATCAAGAATTGTATACGCAAAGTTTCCACGGCTCTTATTTACCATGTTTTCGATATTGACACCATCTTTGGAGAACAATGTCGTAAACTGGCTCAACATATTCGGTACATTCTTATGAGCAATCGTGATACGTCCTGCTGTCTGGCATACACCGGCGTCACAGTTTGGATAGTTCACAGAATTTTTGATGTTACCATTTTCCATGAAATCACGAATCTCACTGACTGCCATTTTCGCACAGTTGTCCTCAGATTCCTGCGTGGAAGCACCAAGATGAGGGGTTACGGTTGTATTTGGCAGCTTTACTGTTGTCGGATTTGGGAAATCAACAACGTATTTTGCTACTTTACCGGACTCCAGTGCCACTTTGATGTCGTCTTCGTTCACCAGTGTATCACGGGAGAAGTTAAGAAGAACAACACCGTCTTTCATCTTGTCAAATGCCTCTTTGTTAAACATTCCCTTGGTGGAATCCAAAAGCGGAACATGTACGGTAAGGTAATCACACATCTCATACAATTCCTCATTTGTTTTTACCATCGTTACATCGCGGGACATGTTAAGCGCATGCTCAACGGACAAATAAGGATCACATCCGTAAACATCCATACCGAGACGGTTTGCCGCATTGGCAACTAATACACCAATTGCACCAAGACCGATAATACCAAGTTTCTTTCCTTTAATTTCTGTTCCGGCGAATGCTTTCTTTGCTTTTTCTCCGGATTTTGCAATATTCTCATCGTCTTTGTTATCCTGGCACCATTTGATACCACCTGTAATATCACGGGCAGCCAATAAAAGGGAAGCAATCACTAACTCTTTTACACCATTTGCATTTGCACCCGGTGTATTAAAGACAACAATACCTTTTTCTGCGCATGCATCAAGCGGAATGTTATTTACACCGGCACCTGCACGGGCTACAGCCAACAGAGATTCCGGTAAATCCATGTCGTGCATACCGGCACTGCGAACCAAAATTGCTTCTGCTTCGTTTGTATTTTCCGTAATCTCGTAGTTATCTCCCAACATATCCAGACCGCAGGCTGCAATCGGATTTAAGCAGTTTACTTTGATATTCATTATGCATTCTCCTCCTCAAACTTCTTCATAAACTCAACCAATTTCTCAACACCCTCTTTTGGCATTGCATTGTAAATGCTGGCACGCATACCACCAACGGTACGGTGTCCTTTCAAGTTTTCAAATCCAGCTGCTTTTGCTTCTGCAACAAATTTTGCATCCAAATCTTTATCTCCTGTTACAAATGGTACATTCATCAAAGAACGGTCTTCTTTGCGTACGGTTCCTTTGAACAGTTTGGAAGAATCTAAGAAATCATACAAAACTTTTGCTTTTTCAATGTTTCTCTTCTGCATCTCTTTCAAGCCGCCCATTTTCTTAATCCATTTAAATACTTTGCCGCAAATGTAAATACCGTAAGCAGGCGGTGTATTGTAAAGAGACTGTGCATCGGCATGAATCTTGTACTGAAGCATCGTAGGAACTTTCTCATCCACTTCATCCGGAATCAAATCCTCACGGATAATTACAATAACAACACCGGCAGGTCCGATGTTCTTCTGAACACCACCGTAGATAACGCCGTATTTGCTGACATCTACAGGTTCTGACAAAAAGCAGGAAGACACGTCTGCTACCAATGTCTTTCCTTTGGTATTTGGCAGTGTTTTATATTTTGTACCATAAATGGTATTGTTCTCACAAATATAAACATAATCTGCATCCTCATCAATCGGAAGGTCGGAACAATCCGGAATATAGGAAAATGTCTCATCCTCAGAAGAAGCAATTTTAACTGCTTTTCCATATTTGCAAGCCTCATTATAAGCTTTCTTTGCCCACTGGCCGGTTACGATGTAATCAGCCACGCCGTTTTTCATAAGATTCATCGGAATCATGGCAAACTGCTGGGAAGCGCCGCCCTGAAGGAACAATACTTTGTAATTGTCCGGAATTTCCATCAAATCTCTCAAATCCTGCTCAGCATCTTTGATAATTTTATCATATGCTGCGGAACGATGGCTCATCTCCATAACGGACATTCCTGTTCCCTGATAATCAAGCATCTCATCTGCTGCCTCTTTTAATACCTCTTCCGGCAATACGGCCGGTCCTGCTGAAAAGTTATACACTCTAGCCACTGTTATATCCTCCTTACATAACTGTTAATTAATTCTGAATGCGATTCTCCTGATCTTTCTCATCAAAAGAATCTTCAATCGCTGCTCCCGGAGCAACCATTGGCCATACCTTGTCATCCTGGTTGATTACGACTTCAATCACAACCGGCACCTCTGCTGACAATGCAGTCTTAATCGCATCGTCAATCTCCTCTTTTTTCGTTACACGGATTGCTTTTGCGCCCATTGCTTCTGATACTTTGCAATAGTCTACTTTATCTTCCAAAATGGTCTGAGAATATCTCTTACCATAAAACAAGGTCTGCCACTGTCTTACCATGCCAAGTGCATGGTTATTAAATACTACTTCAATAATCGGAATATTATATCTTGTTGCTGTCGCAATCTCATTCATGTTCATGCGGAAACATCCGTCTCCTGCGATGTTAATAACCGGTGTGTCAGGCACTCCGACTTTCGCACCGATACAGGCACCAAGACCATATCCCATCGTACCCATTCCGCCGGACGTAATAAAATGTCTCGGAGAGCGGTATTTATAATACTGCGCCGCCCACATCTGGTGCTGGCCGACATCAGTCGTAATAATCGCTTCGTTATCGGTAAGTTCACTGATTCGCTCAATCACATAAGGTCCTGTAAGAGCATCCGTGTGATAAGAAAGCGGCAAAGCTTCTTTTCTCGCCATAACCTTATCAACCCAAGCCTTATGATAGTGCTGCTCCAATTTGCGGTTTAAGATTTCCAAAACTGCCTTTAAATCACCGATAATGGAATAATCCACCGGAATATTTTTATTAATTTCAGCCGGATCAATATCAATATGAACAATTTCTGCACGGTTTGCAAATTTCTTTGCATTTCCCGTAACACGGTCTGAAAATCTGGCACCTAATACAATCAATAAGTCACATTCAGTTACACTTAAGTTTGCTGTCTTTGTACCATGCATACCAAGCATTCCTGTATAATATGGGTCTGTGCCGTCAAATGCACCTTTTCCCATCAAAGTATCCGTTACCGGAGCGTCTACCTTATAGACAAATTCTTTTAATTCTTTCTCTGCGCCGGAAATTACGGCACCACCGCCGACAAAAATCATTGGTCTCTGCGATTTTTTTATTGCATTGACTACGCTTTCGATATCTTTTTCATCAATCGTGTCAACCTGTCTCTGAATCAATTCCGGTGTCTGCGGTGTAAAATCGGTCACTGCAGCCGTTACATCCTTTGTTACATCCACCAAAACAGGACCCGGACGACCGGTCTGTGCAATCTTAAAGGCACGGCGCATAACCGCAGCCAAATCCTTTACATCTTTTACAATAAAACTATGTTTCGTAATCGGCATTGTGACACCGGCAATATCAACCTCCTGGAAGGAATCTTTTCCAAGCATCGGAAGTGTAACATTACAAGTAATCGCAACCATCGGTACAGAATCCATATATGCCGTTGCAATACCGGTAACTAAGTTCGTTGCTCCCGGTCCGCTCGTTGCCATACACACGCCAACTTTTCCTGTTGCTCTAGCATAACCGTCTGCCGCATGGGAAGCTCCCTGCTCATGAGAGGTAAGCACGTGACGGATTCTATCCTGATAACGATATAATTCATCGTACACGTTTAAAATAGAACCTCCCGGATAACCAAAGATGGTATCTACGCCCTGCTCAAGCAGACATTCAATCATAATCTGTGACCCATTTATTTGCATACCTTGCACCTCTTTCTTTTCGTCTGTTTCCCTATTCTCACACGCATCGTATTATTTCAAAATCGCTCCTGTGCTGCCACTTGTTACCATATTGGCATAACGGCGTAAGTAACCGCTTGTCACTTTCGGCTCTCTTGGCTGCCAGTTTTTGCGTCTCTTTTCCATCTCTTCATCCGAAATATCTACCATCAAAGTATTTTCCGGAATGTTAATCTTAATGATGTCTCCTTCTTCTACAAGAGCAATCGGACCACCAACCGCTGCTTCCGGTGAAACATGTCCAATCGAAGCACCACGGGAAGCTCCCGAGAAACGTCCATCCGTAATCAAAGCAACGGAAGAGCCAAGTCCCATACCGGCAATTGCAGAAGTTGGATTGAGCATCTCTCTCATACCCGGACCACCCTTTGGTCCCTCATAGCGGATAACAACAACATCTCCTGCAACAATTTTACCGCCCTTGATAGCAGCAATTGCATCTTCCTCGCAGTCAAAGACACGCGCCGGACCTTCATGAACCATCATTTCCGGTACTACGGCAGAACGTTTTACAACGCCGGAATCCGGTGCCAAGTTACCTTTCAAAACGGCGATGCCACCAGTTTCACTGTATGGATTATCAATTGGACGAATCACTTCCGGATTACGGTTTACTACATGTTCAATGTTCTCACCTACTGTCTTTCCGGTGACAGTCATAAGGTCTGTATAAAGAAGCCCCTTCTTATTCAGCTCATTCATTACCGCATAAACACCGCCTGCCTCATTCAACTGTTCCATATAGGTGTGCCCTGCCGGTGCCAGATGACAAAGGTTAGGTGTCTTTGCACTAATTTCATTGGCAATATCCAGATTCAGTTTTACGCCTGCTTCATGAGCAATTGCCGGCAGATGAAGCATCGTATTGGTCGAACATCCAAGTGCCATATCGACTGTCATCGCATTTAAAAATGCTTTCTCACACATAATGTCACGTGGACGGATATTTTTCTTATACATTTCCATAACCTGCATACCGGCATGTTTTGCCAGTTTGATTCGGTCGGAATATACAGCCGGAATTGTACCATTTCCCTGAAGTCCCATACCAATTGCCTCGGTCAGACAGTTCATGGAGTTTGCTGTATACATACCGGAGCAGGAACCACAGGTCGGGCAGGCATGGCTGACATAATCATCCACCTGCTCTTCGGTCATTTTGCCTGCCGCATGAGCACCAACTGCCTCAAACATACTTGAAAGAGAAGTTCTCTGTCCCTGCACATGGCCGGCTAACATCGGACCACCGCTGACAAATACGGTTGGAATATTCACACGTGCTGCAGCCATCAAAAGACCCGGTACGTTTTTATCACAGTTTGGCACCATTACCATCGCATCAAAAGCATGTGCAAGTGCCATACACTCGGTTGAATCCGCAATCAAGTCACGGGTTACCAAAGAATATTTCATTCCCACATGTCCCATCGCAATACCATCACAAACGGCAATTGCCGGGAATACAATTGGTGTACCACCTGCCATAGCGACACCAAGTTTTGCTGCCTCTACAATTTTGTCCAGATTCATATGACCCGGAACAATTTCATTATAAGAGCTGACAATAGCTACAAGCGGCTTTTCCAGCTCTTCTTTTGTCAAACCAAGCGCATTAAACAAAGAACGCTGTGGTGCTGTCTGCATTCCTTTTTTTACTGAATCACTTTTCATCTTGTCGTCCTCCTATTCAATCTCTGCTGCAATGGCATCGCCCATTTCTTTTGTACCAAGCAGAGTCTTACCTTCATCCATAATATCAATCGTACGCATTCCTTTTTTGAGCACAGTCTTGACGGCATTTTCAACCGCATCTGCTTCTTTGGAAAGTCCAAAGGAATAACGTAGTAACATAGCTGCCGATAAAATCGTCGCAATCGGATTTGCCTTATTTTGTCCTGCGATATCCGGTGCTGACCCGTGACTTGGCTCATACATACCAAAGGTTCCCTCACCTAAACTTGCAGAAGAAAGCATTCCTAAAGAACCGGTTACCATACTTGCCTCATCCGACAAAATATCGCCAAACATATTCTCTGTCAAAATGACATCAAACTGTTTCGGATCTCTTACAATCTGCATTGCACAGTTGTCAACCAGCATATTTGTCAATGTCACTTCCGGATAATCCTTGCTGACTTCCTCGACGACTTTGCTCCAAAGTCTGGAAGAATCCAATACGTTTGCTTTATCAACACTGCAGACTTTTTTATTTCTCTTCATCGCAATCTCAAACGCCTGAATGGCAATTCTGCGAATCTCATTTTCATCATATTTTAAAGTGTCCACTGCGGTGCGCACGCCATCAATTTCTTTGGTATAGCGTTCACCGAAGTAAAGACCACCCGTCAACTCACGGGCAAAGATAAAATCAAAACCACCTTCTACAATTTCTTCCTTCAACGGACAAGCGCCGCTCAATTCTTCAAACAGAATTGCCGGACGAAGGTTACAGAATAAGCCAAGTCCCTTACGAATTTTCAAAAGACCTGCTTCCGGTCTTTTTTCCGGTGGCAATTCATACCAGCTGTCCACTCCGACTCGTCCACCGACCGCACCAAGCAAAATCGAATCACTTTTTCTTGCACGCTCTAAGGTTTCATCTGTCAAAGGCTCGCCGTATGCGTCAATGGAACAGCCACCCATCAACAATTCTTCGTATTCAAATGTGTGCCCATATGTATCTGCCACTTTATTCAATACCTTTTTAGCTTCTGCCACAATTTCAGGTCCGATTCCGTCTCCGGGAATCACTGCAATATGGTAGTTCATTCTCTCTCTCATCTCCATTTCGTTTCATAAAAGGGTAAACTTCCCCTCATAATCTCCTAGTATAAAGCAAGGTGGGGCTTTATGTCAAGTAAACACGATATGGAAATGTTTTAATTGTTGCTTTATTAGAAAAATCAGACCGGTGTTCAACGTCCATCAGGTTGAAACCCGGTCTGATTTTTCTAACAACAAACTTCAATAACATTACCACTATCTTATCCACAGTTAAAAACTCTAATAATAAGTATTAAAAATTGATTCCAAGCAAATCAATCAAAATTCCTCCAATGACACCCGCCACATATAAATAACACAAAATACCGACGTTTTGTTTTACGTGTTTGCGGTTCATGCGGCACAAAACAAGTGCACCGACACCGGCATTGGTAAATAATCCTGCCATCATCGGACCAGCGCTAATGACTTTCTGTAAATAGAGCTGAGTAATGACTACGGACGACGCACAGTTTGGAACCATGCCAATTGCCCCCGCCAAAATCTCGCCGAGAACCGGACGATCCATAAGAAATCCGGCTAAAGCCTCTTCACCCACACCATCAATAACAGCTTCCAGAACAAGTGTTATCAAAAACAAAAAAATGGTAATGTGAATTGTGTGACGCAGCGCAGAGGAAAAAATCCCCTCATCATCACATTTGCAGTGTTCACTCTCACACATTGTATGGATGTTCCGGTATCTCATTTTTCTGCCCCAGATACTGTGATACAAAAAGTCCAAAAGGAAGCCAAAAAGGATTCCCATTACCATTTTAACCGCCAAAATCTTAATGATTGTCCATGCAGGTACTGCCTCAGAAATAAAAATCGGAAGCATTTCATCGGAAGTAGACAAAAAGACAGCCACCAAAGCGCCTGCCGTAATCAAACCACCGGAATACAGATTTGATGCTGCTGCCGAAAAGCCACACTGTGGCACAATACCTAAAATTCCGCCAAATACCGGTCCTGCTTTTCCGGCACGCAAAATCGCCGCCTGTGTATGACTTCCGGTGCGGTGTTCGATCCACTCCATTAAAATATAGGTAAGAAAAAGAAATGGGATAAGTTTTAATGTATCCACTCCTGCTTCCATGAAAATATCAAGAAACTCATTCATCGTATTGATTCCTTTCTTTTCGTAAAACTAATGCATTTTTAGTTCACGACCTGATTTTTCCCCTTTTCCTTCCCCTGATTCAAACGCGAATCCGCAAGTGCAATCCGCTCTTTCATTGTCTGTTTTTCATCGCAGTATACAAATCCAAATGTTGCCGTAACCGACACACGCTGACGCTGGTAAGTAAGTACATAGTCCGCAATTTCTTTGCGAATTTTTTCCGTTAAGCGGTACCCGCTTTTTTTATCCATCTTCAGAAGCAGTAACACTTCATCACCGCCCCAGCGGCACACTTCACCACGGTTTCTCACTGCCTGGCGGATTAGATAAGAAAGATTAATCAAAAGCTCATCTCCGCAGGAATGACCGTACGTACGGTTTGTCTGTTTGAAATTATCCAAATCCATCTGCACCACACAGTAATCTTTTTCATAACACTCGTATTCCTCAAATATTTCATCCATATTCTGGCGATTTCTCATATTTGTGAGTGCATCGTAATGAACCATAAAATCAAGTTCATCATTCCGCTCCTCTAACACATTTGTCGCACTGCGTATTGCAACAACAAAGTATGCAGAATAAGCCATTAGAAAAATGGTACAGATAGCTACATTAATTGCAAAAATAACAAGCATCTCATGGTTTGACATACCCGGTAATTTATTAATTTCTCCGGCTGACGATGCCGAGTGAACAATCACAAGCAAATCAAAAATACCAAGCACACTTGACGTGACCACACCGATTCGGCTCTTCATATGAATACACGCAATGTAGTAAATAACCGGAATAAGCATAAAGCCGTATAAAGAAAAGCCATATCCCCAGCCTAAGCACAGGTTACACAAAAGTACATGTACAAGCACTTCGGCAAATGGTACTAACATCCATCTCTCCATATGCTTCACACGAGAAACCAAAAAAAGCAACAATAAATAGATCACAACACTTGCAATATTAAACACGTATAAAATTGTTACACCAATACAATAAAAGAAAATACACAATGCCGTATGCATACACAAACTCAGTGCTAACATTAAAGCAAAAAAATGAACACTTTGTTTTTGTTCTGTTTCCCCATTTAACATAGCAAAACCTCCCTTTTCCTTGATTTCCTAAGAAATCAGTAAACTACCAACACAATACCTCATTTCCTTCCTCTGTCACAAGCACCATAATTTCCCACTGTGCCGATGGCATATGATCTTTTGTATAAACTTCCCAGCCATTTTGTGAATCGGTTATAATATCTTCTTTTCCCATATTTACCATAGGCTCAATCGTAAATATCATACCAGGCACTAACAGCATCTCTTCGCCTCGTTTGGAATGATAACCAACCCATGGCTCCTCATGGAACTCAAGTCCGACACCGTGACCGCCAATTTCACGAACCACCGTGTAGCCGTTTGCCGCTGCATGATCATGCACCGCCTGACCCATATCACCAAGGAATCCCCATGGCTTGACCTGTTCTAATCCTTTCTTCACACACTCTCTTGTTACCTGTACAAGACGTTTTTTCTCCGGTGACACCTCACCGATGCAAAACATACGGGAAGAGTCTGAAAAATATCCATTTAAGATTGTCGAACAGTCGACATTCACAATATCACCGGATTTTAATATAACATCTTCCGATGGAAATCCATGGCATACCTGATCATTTACCGAGGTGCAGACACTATACGGAAATCCTTCATAATCTAAAGGTGCCGGGATTCCGCCTCTTTTGGTTGTCATATCATACACAATTTGATCAATTTCTTTGGTATTCATTCCCTCATAAATATGTTCTTCCAGATAATCCAAAATAGCAATGTTAATTTTACAGCTTTCTTTTATTTGTTCAATCTGAGCCGGTGTTTTGATGATGTGGTGAGGCGGCACAATGTGACCTTGCTCACGATAAGATTCAATCTTTGCATCAAAACCGGCGTGACAGACCTTATATTTGCGTCCGCTGCCACACCAGCATGGCTCATTACGTCCAATTTGTTTTGACATTTTTGTCACACTTTCTATTGATTATAATGCTTTTTTTATGGCAGCAAGTAACTCATCATACTCTTCAAAAGCAGGAAGTTCCGGATGGTCCTTCTTAATCTGCTCAGTACTCTTAAATAAGAAACCTGCCTTACTTGCCTGAATCATTCCCAAATCATTATAACTGTCACCGCTGGCAATCGTTTCATAACCAATCGACTGCAGTGCTTTCACTGTTGTATATTTGGAATTTTCAATTCGCATCTTAAATCCGGTAATCTCACCGTTTTCTGCCACTTCCAGAGAATTGCAGAAAATGGTAGGCCATCCCAGTTTTTCCATAAGCGGAGCCGCAAACTGAGTAAATGTATCACTGATGATAATAACCTGTGTCGTTTTGCGCAGTTCATCCAGAAATTCTTTTGCTCCCGGAATCGGGTCAATCGTAGCAATCGTTTCCTGAATTTCTTTCAGTCCAAGTCCATGCTCTTTCAAAATACCAAGACGCCAATTCATCAGTTTATCATAATCCGGTTCGTCTCTCGTCGTTCTTTTTAACTCCGGGATTCCACTTGCTTTTGCAAAAGCAATCCAAATTTCAGGTACCAGTACACCCTCTAAGTCCAAACATACAATATTCATTATTCATCCTCCATCTGTATTTATAATTTCACTACTCTACGGATACAAAGTAGTAATAAATCGGCTGTCCGCCATACTGAATCTCGACTTCCATCTCGTCATCAATCCCCTCAATGGCTTTTGCGATTTTTTCTGCATCTTCTTTGGTTCCCTCTTCACCATAATAAATGGTAATGAGTTCCGATTCTTCATCCATCATCTTTTTTAATAAATCAATTGTCGTATCCACTACATCGGTGCCAACTATCTCAATCGTCTTATCGCTCAATCCCATGATATTGCCGGCTTTAATTTCCTTCCCGTCAATTACAGTATCTCTTACCGCATAAGTGACCTGTCCGGATTTCACCTCGGATAGTGCTTCTGTCATCGCCTCTTCATTCTGCTCCGGTGTAAATCCTTCCACAAAGTTAATCATTGCTGCAATTCCCTGCGGAATATTTTTCGTTGGAATTACGTGAACCGCCTTATCCTTTGTCAAATCCTTTGCCTGCTGTGCCGCCAAAATAATATTACCGTTATTTGGCAGAATATAGATGTTTTTCGCAGGAATTTTCTCAATCGCACCAAGAATATCCTCAGTACTCGGATTCATCGTCTGACCGCCTTCAATCACTTCATCCACACCAAGTTCATGGAACAAATCCGTAAGTCCATCTCCGACCGAAACACTGATAAAACCATTTTCTTTAAATTCCACTTTCTTTTCTTCTTGTTTCTGCTGTTTTGCCATCTCGCTGGCATTTTTGATGACACGCTCGTGATGTTCTTCGCGCATATTATCAATTTTCATGCGTGTCAGAGAACCATAGGTAAGCGCTTTCTGAATCGCAAGACCCGGGTCGTTTGTGTGCACATGAATTTTAACAATTTCCTCATCGGCAACACAGACAATCGAATCACCAATGGATTCCAAAAATGCCTTAAATTCCATTTCTTCTTTCCTTCCAAATGGCTTTTCAAGCATAATGATAAACTCGGTGCAGTAGCCAAATTTAATATCCGCCTCAGCAACAACGCCGGCATCTGCTCCCATGCTTGGTTTCTTAACAGGAGTGGCAGCCGGTTCCACATCGATTTTCACTTCCTTGCCAATCAACGCGGTATATGCACCTTCCAACACGGTAACAAGACCCTCTCCACCGGAATCCACAACACCGGCCTCTTTTAACACCGGCAAAAGTTCCGGCGTCTGTTCTAACACATCACGCATATGCATAATTACGCTGTTCATAAACTCTGCAATGTTATCCGTGCGCCCATTTAACTCAATTGCTTTATCTGCACCACCGCGGGCAACTGTAAGAATCGTTCCTTCTTTTGGTTTCATCACTGCTTTATACGCAGATTCTACAGCACGTTCAAAGGCTTTTGTCAAAACATCGACATCCACTTCATCAACCTTTGACACTTCTTTCGTGAATCCACGGAGTAATTGCGACAAAATAACACCTGAGTTTCCTCTTGCACCACGTAAAGAGCCACCGGAAATTGCTTTACCAAGCGATTTCATATCTGGATTTTCTAACGCTGCTACTTCTTTTGCCGCAGACATAATAGTCATCGTCATATTGGTTCCTGTATCACCATCCGGTACAGGGAACACATTCAAATCGTTTATTACTTCCTTCTTTGCATCGATTGCATTTGCCCCGGCAAGAAAACACTTTCTTACAAAAGAGGCATCCATCGTTTTTATAATCACAGTTTTCTCCTCCAATTTAACAGGCAAATTAGTTAATCACGCGTACGCCTTCAACGCATACGGTAATTTTTCCAACTTCCATGCCGGTATACTCTTCTACCTTATACTTCACATTATCAACAAGGTTTTGTGCAACCGCAAGAATACTTACTTCGTATGCCACAATAATATGAAGTTCAATCATCAGCTTGCCATCCGCCACACTAACATTCACGCCATGACGCAAGTTGTCCTTTTTCAACAACTTTACAAAGCCATCGCGGACGTTTACGGATGCCATACCAACAACGCCAAAACACTCTACCGCTGCGGAACCGGCATACTTAGCCAATACATCCTCATCTACAAAGATTTTGCCCATTTCGGTATCCATCTGACCTTTCATAGTAACCTCCAATCTGGTATCCCCTAACGGATAACTGCATAATTATTTTTATTTTACACTATTCTATAAAAAAAAGCAAATCCACATACTGCGAAACTTTTCCCATTTTCTGCATAGAATAGTAACAAAGACATCTATGCGGGTATCTTTTATGAAACGCTTAATCGGATTTATTCTGTTTTGGATTGGCATCGGTATGTGCATCATGCTTTTCATGCGGCACAGTCTGCTTGCCATCCTGATTATTATTGCCTGTCTTGTCCTTGGCTATAATCTCTTCACAAGCTGTGACTAAAAAAAGAACACATTCTCCTACTCTAGTATAAGAATGTGTTCTTTTTTTATGATGTACGGGTAAACCGCAACTACGCTCTTTCCACTTTACCAGAACGAAGGCATGAAGTACAAACATACATTTTCTTTGTACCACCGTTCACCTTTACTCTAACAGATTTCAAATTCGATTTCCAAATCTTATTGCTTCTTCTATGAGAGTGGCTGACAGCGTTACCAAAGTGTACGCCTTTTCCACATACTGCACATTTAGCCATGAAAAGCACCTCCTTCTGCTTAAACTTCGCATGTCTCTTCTATATGAAACAAAATATCTCTCACACACGACAACACGAATATTTTAGCAAAATTCCAACTATAATGCAAGCAAAATTTTTATTTTTTTACAAATTTTAAAATTTCCACAATTCTTACGGATTATTCCGCATCTTTTCCCGCATCGTGTGACTGCTCTTTATTTTTCTTTCCGGCAAATTTGTCAACAAAATCCGGTACCATATCGAGAATCTTTGTGATACCGTCCTGGTTCTTCACATTGACAAGTTTGGACGTTCCGTCTTTAATTACTAACACGGCACTTGGCTGGATTTTACCGCCCATACCACCGCCACCGTTGTTTTTCTTTTCGGTGTCGTTTGCAAATGCACCGGCAGCAACGCCAAAGCTCACATCCACAAGTGGAAGTACAATGGTTCCATCGTCAAAACGCACAGCGTCTCCCACTACGGTCTTTGTTGTGATAAATGCATCCATCCCCTTAAACAGGGATTCTACTGTGTTGGTAAAATTATTTTCTGACATTTTAAAAAGCCTCCTTTTTTAATCTATGAATCTGTTTCCACATTCGTTTCAATTCTTTATCCTGATACAGTCTCAAAAAGAGCCGTAAAAAATAAATCACCCTTATTCTGCCCTTTACAAAAAAATCAGCAGCCAGTCTTTTTTCCTCAAAGTCCGGTGTAACATAAACACCCTCCTGATAAGCAATCGGGAACAAACTGATAAGACCCGTAACAAGCCCCGTCGATGAAGGGTCGCCGGTTCCAAATGCAAATGTCCCTCTCACCTTTTTCGGTGCGAGATACTTAAGCAGCTCTTTTATTTCCCGATACAACCGTTTCAAAAGTTTCTTGTTTTGTTTCACACACTTCATTATACTGGATAGCCCTTGAAATGAAAAGTTTTTTTTGCTTTTCTTTTTCTTCACTTTTTTGGTCCTGGAAAAAGTTTTCTTCTTCTTGTCCTTTCTTTGTTCCTTTTTTTCTTCCTGCGCTGCCAAAACCGGCTCGCCTGTTTCTTCTTTGTTATCCTGTAATGGTTCCGGCTCTTTTTCTTTCTCTGATTTCACCACGGTTTTTTTTACCGGTTTTTCATTTCCCATTCTCTTTATCGGAATACCAAACACAGAGAAAACAATCTGCTCCGAATCTTTTTTCTTTTTCACGGCAACAACAGACAAAAGCCAGCTCACCTTAAATGAATACTGGATTTTTTCATGGTTATCCCCTGCTGCCCGGTAGCGCACCGGCACACATAAAACAAGAGCCGTAAATAGTAAAACAAGTCCTAAAAGTATGCCAAGTATAATGAAAATCCATTTGAGTATTAATAAAAAAATCCACATAGGCACACCTCTTTTCTCTGTTACTTTCTACCCGGATAAAACTCCTTCTTGGCAAATACGTTCCTTGGGTTATATTCCGGATTCTCACGATATCCTTTTTCTAAAATCTGCTGCAGGATTTCGACAGCGGCATCATAATCCGAAGTCAGTGCCACTACATACATATCCACATGACGGTAGCGGCGGAAAAACAACTGGCGCGTCTGCATAATCTCAAACAAATTCTTATCATTCTGCGCCAAGGTAAGCACGACGTAACTCTTTTTCCATGGGCGCCGCTTTTCCACCCGTTTTTTGCACCGTTTCGGATTTTTTTCTACGGCTTCATCCATATATAAATTCTGATACCAGTAAATCATATTATGTCCACTCCTGCTCCTCGCGAATCAAGTCTGCTAACATCGTAAGTACCACACATTTTTCAGCCTTGTCCTGACATCCCATCAGATTAATACGGATATAATCAAGTACCTCATCCGAATTTTGGAATGTCAATGGCAGTTTTTCAAGGACAAGTCCCATAATCGCTTTTTTTACCGGTTTTGACACCTGACTCAACTTCTTGGAAAGTTCATTTACTAATTCATCTGTGCATTTTCTCACGTAGGAAAGGTCTGCTTTTTCCTCTTCCTCACCGGATACCGACAAGTCAATAAACAAACTGTCTGACAAAAGATTTGCCACTAATACAAAATCGTGGAATTGTCCAGCAAGACCGGTTTCCATCAATTCTTTCTTATAAGAACTGCGGATTTCATATAAAATCGATTCCAAATGACTGGATTTTTCAACACACTCCTCGATGCTGCCCTCTAACGGCACTAACAGTTCTTCTTTTAACTCTCCTTGTGCCAATGCCTGCCAAACGTTTCTTCCCGCTTTTTCAATCCGGCTCATTTTCTCACGGTAAGGAAGAATCAGTGCCATAGCATACACACCATTCACAACATTTTGCACTTCATAATAAAAGTCCGTAATTTCATGAATTTCTTTGGCTGTCTTTTCCAAAAGTGATACCAATTGATTGTATTTCTCGCCCTCTAATGACTCAAAATCGGTCTGTTCAAACGTTTGCAGGGCCTCTAAAATCTCCGGAAACTGATTTTCTTCCTGCTTTGGCTCATACAGCATCGCGCTCGTACGCACCATATACAAAAAGCCATCCAGTGCCGATTTATCGCCATCCTGATATAACGTAAGTGCTTCACCAATCCGCTCAAACAGTTTATTCTTTGTCATATGAACCGGAATCTGTCCCATAATCAAACGAATTTTATCAAGCGCCACCTTTTGATCTTTACTGCCAAACAAATACCCTTCTAACATTTTCATGTACTCTTCTTCCTCAAAAGCTGCCAGTTTCTCTGACAATTCTTTCTTGGAAAGATATTTTAATTCCATGCGGTTTAACACATATTCATAACAAATCATGCGGTCCGTGTACGCAGTTAAAACATCCATTTTATCCGTAATTTCATCCCGCAGATGATTCATTTTTTCACCAAGCACCGCGAAATCGCAGGACTCATCCGCCAAACAGCCAATCGCCTGTTTTACCTGCGAGAGCATTTTCTCCTTCTCATCCGCATCTAACACCTGTATTTCATCTTCCAAAAGCGAATACGCAGAAAAAGTCATTTCAAGCGTTCCATAATCCACATATGTTTTTACGGCAATATCCGCATAATGTTTTAAATTTTCCTTTATATTTTTCCCGTTATGAATCTCTTGAATCAGTTTTCTCACGTTTTTATCCTTCTTTCTATCGTTTGTTTAGCTGACAAGCTGCCAGCCTTCCAGCCAGCGCAGTCCATCTCTTGCCATCTGCTCATAGATCGGCTGTCCGGAAAGTACCGGATAAAAAACTAAGAACAGGAAAAAGGCAACTGCCAGATAAACCATACACCATTTGAACCATTTTTTATCCGAATCCACAAGTTTCACCATGCAGTACACAATCATCATTGCGACAAATGGCACACTTGGGAAATAGTGATAGGCAAATGTACAGCGCGGCACTAAAATCCACGGTAATAATTGAACCGCATAGGCAAATACCATAAACAAGGCTTTTTTGTCTCCCCTTGTCACAAGCTGGTAAGCAATATACAAAGCCGACGCCACGCCAAGCACAATAAGGAACGGTCCATATAACTTCCATGAATCACCGCCTCCATTACTTGAAGACTGTTTCACAAACACACTCCACAAAGCAAGGAACACAAAGAATTCACAGCCGATACTCTGAAGCCATTGCGACGTTTTGCTTCCAAGTCTGTTCGAACGCCTTCTTCCAAATGGCAGAAGAATCAATATCAATGCCGGGATTCCTGCCCACCATACAAGCGGGTTACCAAAGGCACTGATACCCTCTTTCATACCATCCCGCAAAGTCTGGCAGTAATAATACATCGGTCGTATCATCGTCGGCCACTCATACCAGCTTGACTGCCATGGATGGGTAGCCTCCAGTTTGCTGTGGTATTCATACATAGCATGCTGATTATTCAACATTTTTCCGACCGTCTCAGCCACAGGATTTCCACTGTGGTCGCGAAGTGTATCCACAAGACCGGAAACAAATGTATTTTCCCATTTAAATCCTTCATAATTCTCATCTGTCACTTCGTAGAAGCGCTCGGTGTTATCTTTTGCGCTGTCCTCAAACGGAACATAGGAAGCAACATAAATCGTTCCTGCTACAAACACAAAGAAAATCACACAGAAACCAAGGGTTAAAAGAAGTTTCTTCTTAAATACTTCAATGATATGTTTATGCGCAATTCCTTCTGTTTCGCCCGTCGGATTTTTCTTCGCCAGATGGTACTCAAAAATACGCCAGCCCATAATAGCAAAGAAGAACACAGCAAGACCGGCAGACGCATATACTGCCGTCCATTTCGATGCACAGCCAAGTCCCATCATCACCGCACTTAAGCCAAGCGGGATAAAGGTCTTCCACAATTTTGTATCATAAAAACTTGTCTGGCTGTACTGATACATAAAGTAGAACATTGCTATAATAAAGAATGTTCCGTACACATCAATGGTAGCAATTCTTGTCTGCGTAAAATGCATAAAATCAAATGTAAACAAAAATGTCAATGCACCGGCCGCCCACGTGCGGTTTTTGAACAAACGCCTGCCAAAGAAGTACATAAACGGAATCATCCCGATTCCAAACAGCACACCGATAATTCGCCAGCCAAACGGATTCATGCCAAACATGCGCACACCAAGACTGATAAATACTTTACCAAGAGGCGGATGTGTCCACTCATAATTGCTCATTCCATGCGCAATTTCATAAGCCGTTCTCGCATGATAAATTTCATCAAAATAAGTGCCGCTCCTAAAGGTAATTGCCTTTCGGTATCCATCCTGTTCATCAAACAAGGAATCTCCGCCAATATGGTCACGGATTTTCACCGTATTTCCATTCGTATCCGTCAGTACCAGTTCATTCAAACTTGTATTATCCGAAAGTGTTGTCAAACGGATATAGCGGTACGAATCATTGGCAAAAGAATAAGTATCGGCATTTTGCTGATTTTCCTCTGAAAGTCTGCTAAAGCCATCAGCCTCACCACTGACTACCGTTCCCACTTTCTGATACTGTGGCTCCTCACCGTCATTTGCCGATTTTGCCACTTCCACTTCAAACCGCTGGTTTGCTTTCTCCGTAGAGTACCCTCGCAGCATACTAAAGTAACTATCTGCACCCAAATCTAAAGTCACGGTTTCTCCAGCTTTTTCAGCTTTCCAGACAGTCTCCGGCAAATCACTCTGCGGCTCAAAACAATCCTGCTCATCAAACAGATTTTTATATTCAGAAGCATTGACCGGTTTCATCCAGTTTCCGTCTTTGTCAAGAATCACTAATTCATTCAGCATAAAGGTATCAGAAAGCTGTTCTTCATCAACACTTAGGCGGATATAACGATAATCTTTTGCCAGATTATAATCATCCGCGCCCTCTTCCTGAGATTCTTTGTCCCAAGTCTTTAATGCATCCCAGCAGAACACACTTGTTGCTCTGACCGTGCCGACCATATCATAGTTTTTCCCATCCTCTGACATTTCAAGTGTCATCATACGGTCTTCCTTCGCTCCAAGGAACGTATAAATCATTCCGATATCTTTTGCTTTACCAAGATCTAACACAATCTCGGAATTACCATTTTCCGGCTGCCAGTAAGTCTCCGGAGCTTTGGTATCACCCAAATCACGAAAAGCGAATACACTGTATAATACAAGAATTCCAAACAATACAATATAATCCCACTTTGTAAATTTAGGCATTCTTCTTGTCGCATGAATATGTTGTTTATAGACTTCTTCCGGTTCTTTCTCTTTCACCTTCGGATTTTTCACAAGATATGGAAGGGTGTTCCTTTTCTTCTTTCCTCCGGATACCTCTTTTAAATCCTCCATAACCGAAACAGAAAAAGAAGCATAAATCAAATAAGCAAACATTAAAATTGTAAGGACTGCCGTAATTCCAATTAACGGTCCGTTTGGTGCCGTATTTTCGTTTTCCTCGACATACGCCCACAAAACATGACCTACATTCAAAAAGTGAATCGCCGAAAATCCCACATAAGTAAAGAATAACTGTTTGGTCGGCTTCACCAAAAAGGCAGCCAACATAAGTACAAGTGCCGGGAATAAATATCTCTCATGCATACGCACTGAGAATAAAAACATATTGGCAAGAAGTACCGCCATGCTTGTAAAATAGCGGGAATTATCATCTTTTAAGCGGAAGAAAATCACGGCACTCAGTGCAACGGATACTAAAATTGCGAGTGTTCCCCACGAGCTTGCTGACACACCTAAAAATGAATTTGCCTGCGGCTGCCAGTTCTGTCCTAACAACGCCCAGAAATTGTATGCATTAATCGTCGCATACGGATACGAGCCCAACGTATTCACATACTGGCTGAACACTTTGTCCACACCAAACGGAAGGGTAAATACAACCATTGCCACAAGAGATAAAACGCCGCCTACTAAATCCCGAAACATTTTTTCTTTTGAAAAATCTTTTAAGAAAACCTGTTCAATAATTGTCCAAATCAAAAGCGGAGCAAACATAATCATCTGCGGTTTGATAAGAACTCCGGCAACAAAAGCAAAATACGCAAAAATACGCTTTTCTTCCATGCACAGATAGCAGACAAGCAACAGGAAAAAGGTAAATACACCATCCACCTGTCCCCATGCCGAAGAATCCAGAACAACGACCGGACTGAGCACGTATGTCGCTGACAAAATAAGAGAAGAACCTTCAGAAAATTTTCTCTTTGCTATCTTATAAAGCAGTGCCCCTGCACCAAGATCAAACAAAATCGGAATCAGTTTAATAACACATCTTCCGGCTCCCGTTGCAACATCCAGATTAAAGATGCTGCGCAGAGCCCCAATGCCCCACAGCATTGCCATATATCCGGGCGGATAATCCGTAAAAGAATCCGAATGATAGAAATTCCAGAATCCATCTTTAAAAATCATATCCGACCACGCACTAAAGCAGGTCATATCCGTTCCATGTCCTTCATACGCTGCCGCAAAAATCAGTTTTACAAGCAGCGCTGCCGCTAATACAAGCAGTAGATTAGTCCATGACTTTTTGCTGTCTTTGCGGTAAATCCGAATTCCTTCTACTTCATAGCGGAATTTTTCAAAATACAAAACAGCAAAAACTGCCACGGTTAAAACCGCTACTAACACTAACATTTGTACACTATTTGTCGCAATACCAAACAATCCCATTTTCCGACTCCTTCCTCCTTTTAATGATGCACATGCTCATGGGTAAATAAATGCTCTGAACAATACTCATAGTTTCCCTCACATTTGGAGCAGTAACGGAACTCTAACTGCGGAGAGTCCACATCCGTTCTGCCACAAATCACACAATGATGCCTTGGTACACTTCCCTGTGTGGGTGCTGTTTTTTTCTTATATTCCATCTTTCTCTTCTTCTGATGGTACGCCTGCTTTGGCGTAAGAGAACCACGTCCCATAAAATAGAAGATAAAAAAGTTTAATAAAAGAACCAAAATCACCGCTGCCGAATAATAATATCCACTCATCAGATAGCGGACAAACATATAGCCATCCATCAAAAGATATACAATACTCAGCCACTTTGCCTTAACCGGAATAATAAAATACACAAGGAACTGTGCATCCGGGAAAGCAAAGGCAAACGCTAAAAACATCGTCTGGTTCAAATCATCCATAATATTGGCGGAAAGCATATAATCCATATAAGCAGTTGCAGCATTTGGCACTAACCCAAGCTGTAAAAACAGATAAAAAATAAAAGTCATGATTACAACCAGTAAAAGTCCCCCAAAATAAAACAAATTAAAGCGGAAAGTTCCCCACATGCGCTCCAGATTTGTTCCAATCGAATAATACACAAAAATCCAGATTGCAAACCACAATAAACTAACCATGCCGGTACCGCCAAACTGTCCGGATGGGCTTAACACAAAGGTAAAAATACGCCAAACCTGTCCATGCAGAATACTTGCAATATCCAAACTCAGATACGAATAATAAAACGTCGGATTCACAAGACTAATCAGAATTCCGACAATATTAACTCCAATGACATACCGCATCAGATTCGGAATGCCAAATTTTCCAAACCGTGTTCTCTCCAATCGGTCTAATAAACTCATAGTTCTTTTTTAACCTCCATTCAACAATTGTCTTTTCCCTATTAAAACAAATCTTTTTTGCGGAACAACAACGCCACAACGCCGGAAATAATAAGCGTTAAAACAATAATGGTAAAAAATCCAAACGGCGAATGTCCAAGTGGAATATTATCAAAGTTCATTCCAAAGAAACTGGCAATCATCGTCGGGATTGATAAAACAATCGTAACCGTTGCCAAGAACTTCATAACAATATTTAAGTTATTGGATATAACAGACGCAAACGCATCCATCATTCCACTTAAAATTCCACTGTATATATTTGCCATTTCAATCGCCTGTTTATTCTCGATAATGACATCTTCCAATAAGTCCTCATCTTCCGGATATTTTTTAACGCGCTCCGTCCGCAGAAGTTTCTCTAAAACGACCTCATTTGAGCGCAGGGAAGTGGTAAAATAAACCAGACTTTTTTCCAGCTCTAAAAGTTCAATCAACTCACTGTTTTTCTGGGAAATATGCAGTTTTTCCTCAATCTGGTCACTTTTTCTGTCAATAATACGCAGATAACGCAGGTAGGAAGCAGCATTGCGATACAAAATCTGGAATACAAAGCGAGTCTTTTTGAATGTGTAAAACTCGCGTACTCTACGGTTTACAAATGCTTTCAAAACCGGTGATTCTTCCAGACAAATCGTAATGATATGCTCCTTTGTCATGTAAATACCAAGAGGAATCGTGACATACCGGTCTTTCTCATCAAGCGAAGGAATGTCCACCAAAATCATATTGTATCCATCTTCCAACTCGATACGGGAACGCTCCTCATCATCCAAAGGTGCCCGTAAATCATCCAAGTCAATCCCAGTCTCTTCCTGCAAAAAAGACAATTCTTCCTCATTTGGGTGAATGGCTGATATCCAACAACCCTCTTCTATTTTATCAAGCACCACCATATCGTCTTCTATGGTTTTGTAAATGGAAATCATGCTTGTTCACCTTCCTTTCAAAGACAACGGCGATTCCCCGAAAACAAGGCATCGCCGAGTCTGACCAATTCGTTTTCATTATAAAGGTTCTAATAACCTTTGTCAAACCTTCTTTGGCACTTCAAAAAGGACATCTGCCGCGATAATAATCTGCTCCGGATTATTCTTTTCAAAAAACTCTGCCATCGTCATACCACACTCATTCAATATCGCTCCAAGGCTTTTTGTTCCATCTGCACGATAGACACAAGACACCTCTTTTTCTTCCTCTGACTGTGCCGTTTGTTCCTCTTCGTATTCCTCATCGTCTGTCTCCTGTTCGGTTGTCTCCACGTTTTCCTGCTGCATTCCCCGTCCTGCTATCGGTCCGCTTCCACAGGGCATCGGAATACAGATTTCCTGTCCCGGTCTTAAATTATACACATCCACATAAGGGTTTGCCCGCAGAATAAGTGCGAGCGGAACACGGTAGCGTCTGCTCAGCTGATAAAGATTATCGCCGGAGCGAATGACATGTATCATTCCATTACAAAAGCGTTGATTCATTTTCAGATTCCTGCCTTTTTTTATTATCCTATTCAAAAGAATGCCATTTGTTCTTTCTAATTTTGTTGCAAAACCATTCTTTTTGTCGTATAATAAGGTTTCGATAATTAGATAACAAAAAATGATTTTAATAGGAAACTTTAGGAGGTACTTATGAAACGAGTAGGTATCGATATTGGTTCAACCACAGTAAAAATTGCTGTGCTGGATGATAACAATAACATACTGTTTTCTGCCTATGAGCGTCACTACGCAAATATCCAGGAAACCTTACGTGCAATTATGGAACGTGCTTACAACGAACTTGGTGACTGTGACATCGCACCGATGATTACCGGTTCCGGTGGTCTTTCCATTTCAAAGCACCTTGATATTCCATTTGTGCAGGAAGTTGTGAGCGTTGCTACTTCCTTAAAAAGTTATGCTCCTCAGACCGATGTCGCCATCGAACTTGGTGGTGAGGATGCAAAAATTATTTACTTTACCGATGGTATTGAGCAGCGAATGAACGGTATCTGCGCCGGTGGTACCGGTTCTTTTATCGATCAAATGGCTACCTTATTAAAAACAGACGCTGCCGGATTAAATACCTATGCAAAAGATTACCAGGCTTTATATCCGATTGCCGCACGATGCGGTGTATTTGCAAAGACTGATATTCAGCCTTTAATAAATGAGGGCGCATCGAAACCGGACCTTGCCGCTTCCATTTTCCAGGCTGTCGTAAACCAGACAATCAGTGGTCTTGCCTGCGGAAAACCGATTCGCGGTAACGTTGCTTTTCTCGGCGGTCCGCTGCACTTTTTAACAGAATTAAAACAGGCATTCATCCGCACTCTTAATTTAACCGGGGATGCCATTATTGCACCGGAAAATTCCCATCTTTTTGCTGCAAGCGGAGCAGCCATGAACTCGGAGGGAAAAGGCGCCACAACAATCGGTGCTTTGTTAAAGAAGCTTTCCGGCGAAATTAAAATTGAATTTGAAGTGACTCGTATGGAGCCTCTTTTCAAAGATGAAACTGATTACAATGAATTTATCGAAAAACATAACGTACACAGCGTAAAGAAGGGAGATATCTCCACTTACGAAGGAAATGTATTTCTTGGCGTAGATGCCGGTTCAACAACAACTAAAGTAGCTCTTGTCGGCGAAGACGGTTCCCTTCTGTACTCATTCTATGATAATAATAACGGAAGCCCACTGAAGACGACAATTAAAGCAATTAAGGAAATTTATGAACTGCTCCCGGAAAGTGCCACAATTGTGCGTTCCTGTTCAACCGGATACGGCGAAGCACTGATTAAATCCGCTTTGATGTTAGATGAAGGTGAAGTTGAAACCGTTTCCCATTATTACGCTGCTTCTTTCTTTGACCCGGATGTTGATTGTATTCTGGACATCGGCGGTCAGGATATGAAATGTATTAAAATCAAAAATCACTCCGTAGACCAGGTACAGTTAAATGAAGCCTGCTCTTCCGGCTGTGGTTCTTTTATCGAGACGTTTGCACGCTCGTTGAATTATGAAGTAAAAGATTTTGCAAAACTGGCTCTGTTTGCCGAAAATCCAATTGATTTGGGTTCCCGCTGTACCGTATTTATGAATTCTAAAGTAAAACAGGCACAAAAAGAAGGAGCTACGGTCGCAGATATTTCTGCCGGACTTGCTATTTCCGTTATTAAAAATGCCCTGTTAAAGGTAATTAAATTAACAGACCCGAAAGATCTCGGTAAAAACGTAGTTGTTCAGGGTGGTACTTTCTATAACGATGCGGTATTACGAAGTTTTGAGCGTGTTTCCGGATGTCAGGCAATTCGCCCTGACATTGCCGGTATCATGGGTGCTTTTGGTGCCGCACTGATTGCCCGTGAGCATTACGAAGAGGGAGAAACTTCTTCCATGCTCTCTTTACAGGACATTATCGAGTTAAAATTTGAAAGTTCCATGACAAGATGTAAGGGATGTACCAATCATTGTCTCCTTACAATAAACCGCTTTACCGGTGGCCGTCAGTTTGTGTCCGGTAACCGATGTGAACGTGGTCTTGGCAAAGAAAAGACAAACCGTGACGTTCCAAACCTTTACGCCTATAAAAATAAGCGTCTTTTTGACCACTATAAACCATTATCTGCGGACAAAGCATATCGCGGCAAGGTCGGAATTCCACGCGTGTTAAATATGTATGAGAATTATCCATACTGGTTTACTTTCTTTACGGAACTTGGCTACGAAGTCGTTCTTTCACCGGCTTCCAACCGAAACATTTATTCACTTGGTATCGAATCGATTCCAAGCGAATCGGAATGTTATCCGGCAAAGTTAGCTCATGGACATATCTCATGGCTGTTAAACCAGGGCGTTTCGTACATTTTTTACCCTTGTGTTCCTTACGAGCGCAAAGAATTTGATGAAGCGGGCAACCACTACAACTGCCCAATTGTCACTTCTTATGGAGAAAATATCAAAAATAATGTAGAAGAATTGGCAGATGAATCGATTACCTACCAGAATCCATTCGTCTCCTTTGAAAGCGATAAAATTCTTGCCGATGAGTTAGTACGCTATCTCGGCAAAGAAAATAATATTGATGCCGGCGAGATTCGAAAAGCTGCCCACAAGGCATACGAAGAATTGCAAAAAACAAGAAATGATATCCGCTTAGAGGGCGAACGCGTATTAAAATGGATGGCAGATAACAACAAGCGTGGTATTGTGTTAGCCGGTCGTCCTTACCATATTGACCCGGAAATCAACCACGGTATTCCGGAATTGATTACATCTTACGATATTGCGGTATTATCTGAGGACAGCATTTCCCATTTAGGAAAAGTTGACCGGCCAACGATTGCGATGGATCAGTGGATGTATCATTCCAGACTTTATGCCGCTGCCAGTTTTGTACGCACCCAGAACAATCTGGATATGATTCAGCTTAACTCTTTTGGATGTGGACTTGACGCAGTAACAACCGACCAGGTCAATGATATTTTGACAAGTTCCAATAAAATATGTACGGTTCTTAAAATTGACGAGGTCAACAACTTAGGTGCCGCAAGAATTCGTATCCGTTCGCTTATTTCCGCCGTGAAAGACCGCGAACGCAAGGGAATTAAGTCCTCTCCTCAAAATTCAGCCTATAAACGAGTTGAATTTACAAAAGAAATGCGTAAAAGTTACACGATTTTAGCACCACAGATGTCACCAATTCATTTTGACATTTTAATGCCGGCTCTTGCTGCCTGTGGTTATAATCTTGTCCAGCTTCCTACCGGCGTAGGCGAATTGGATTACGGCTTAAAATATGTAAATAATGATGCATGCTATCCGTCTCTTCTTGTAGTCGGACAGTTCATGAAAGCATTGTTATCCGGCGAGTACGATTTAAATAAAACTGCTTTAATCATTACCCAAACCGGTGGCGGATGCCGTGCAACGAACTATATCGGCTTTATCCGCCGTGCACTGAAAAAAGCAGGCATGGAACAAATTCCTGTTATTTCGTTAAGTGCCGGTGTGGAAACAAACTCCGGCTTTGACATCAATTACCGATTGTTAAAAGCCGCTATTCACAGCTTAATCTACGGTGATTTGTTTATGCGTGTCGTATACCGTACCCGCCCTTACGAGAAGGTACCGGGTTCCGTAAACGCTCTTCACGATAAATGGAAAAAAGTCTGTATTGAGGCTGTGAAAAAACCAAAGCAGTCGGAACTTAAGAAAAACATCCGACAAATCGTAAAAGAATTTGATGAAATAGAATTAGATGAAACAAAGAAAAAACCACGTGTTGGAATCGTTGGTGAGATTTTAGTTAAATATCTCCCGGCAGCTAACAATCATGTTGTTGAACTCTTGGAAGCTGAAGGTGCTGAAGCAGTCTGCCCTGATATGCTGGACTTCTTTATGTACAGTGCTTACGACAGTGAATTTAAGGCTGACCATCTTGGCTTTAAGAAAACCAGTAAGTGGCTTGGAAATGCTGCTATCTGGCTGTTAAATCAGTTCCGCAAGCCATACTGCAAAGCACTTGCTGAGAGCAAGCGTTTTGAGGCACCACCTGAGATTCACGTACTGGCTAAATATGCAGAGCCTTTCGTATCTAACGGTAACCAGACCGGTGAAGGATGGTTTCTCACAGGTGAAATGATTGAATTGATTCACAGCAATGTACCAAACATCGTTTGTACTCAGCCATTTGGCTGTCTGCCAAACCATGTCGTTGGTAAAGGTGTTATCAAACAGATTCGAAAGGCATTCCCAGATGCCAACATTGTAGCCGTTGACTATGATCCCGGCGCCAGCGAAGTAAACCAGTTAAATCGTATCAAACTGATGTTAGCAACAGCAAATGAGAATTTAAACAAATAAAAAGAATCACAATTTAGGAGTCTGCCAAAAGGCCGGCTCCTTTTTATTTGTAAGAAATAAGGAGTCTGCCTTAGCAAACTCCTTATTATATTTTGAATCATTTTGTAGATTCTTTTTCATTTACTTCTTAACTTAGTTCATTTTCTTTCTAAATACAATTACTCCGAAAATTGCTAATACAGACAATCCCATAACAATCATTGGGAACAAAAGATTCGTTGTATCTCCTGTCTCCGGTGCGGAATCAGATAATGGTACATCTTCATCAAGCAAAGTAGTTGTTTTCTTACTTGTTGCTGATGCTTTTGGTGTATCCGGGTCTGTCAGCTCTTTACTTGCTCTCGGTGTGTCTTCATCAAAATCGAACAAGTTTGGAGTAGCTGTTGCTGTCACTTCCGGTGTCGGTGTTGCATCATCACCCGGAGTAGCCGTTGGTGTTACTTCCGGTGTAGTTGTCGGTGTTACTTCCGGTGTAGCTGTCGGCGTTGCCGTTGGTGTTGGTGTCGGTGTTGCTGTCACTTTTGGTGTTGGTGTCGCTGTCACCTTCGGTGTTGGTGTCGCCGTTACTTTTGGTGTTGGTGTCGCCGTCACCTTCGGTGTCGGTGTTGCTGTCACTTTTGGTGTTGGTGTCGCCGTTACTTTTGGTGTCGGTGTCGCCGTTACCTTTGGTGTTGGTGTCGCCGTTACCTTCGGTGTTGGTGTTGCTGTCACTTTTGGTGTTGGTGTTACCGTTACCTTTGGTGTTGGTGTTGCTGTCACTTTTGGTGTCGGTGTCGCCGTTACTTTTGGTGTTGGTGTCGCCGTTACCTTTGGTGTTGGTGTCGCCGTTACCTTTGGTGTTGGTGTCGCCGTTACATTCGGTGTCGGTGTTGCTGTCACTTTCGGTGTTGGTGTTGCTGTCACTTTTGGCGTTGGTGTCACTTTCGGGACTTTCTTTGAAATCATATGCCATTCGCCAGAATTGCTGACAACCGTATCACATACCAGCCATCCTTCGGATGTAGTTCCCAAATTCACAAAAGCTTTTGGCGCAATTATCGTAGCTCTCATACCATCTGAGTTCAAATTCAAATTCGTCACATAAGGCATATTCCACACAACAGACTCTGCCATTTCCTCGTGTGTTTTACTTCCATTTTTTACAGTAATCTTATATTCCGGAATGCGAACAGTATCTTTCAATGATACATTAAATACTAAGGACTGATTTGCTCGCAATGTAACCTTAATACCACCATTCTGAATTTTCCCTGCAGTGATATTTTCAACCATAGCATCCGCATCCACATATACAACTTCTTCATCAATTCCTGTAATGTCTACATGATAATTGTTCATGTCCTTAACATCTTTTGGTGTTGTGTAATCTGCCTTTTTCACAACAGATTCTGCATAGTTTGAAACAGATGTAAGCATTGCTTTAACTTCATCTTTCACACTTTCCTTTACTACTACATAAGGCGTCCCACGGAATTTCGACTCTCCTACAACTTCTCCAATCCGAATCTCTCCGGAAGCATTTGCTTTGCTCTCAGAAATCGTGTTTCCGTTCCAATGACCATTCCCCTGGTACTTACCTACGGCAAAGTTTGTCTCCATATCTGCTGTCTGATTCAGATAATTACAAACAATTCCGTACTCAATGCAATCTCCCAAAAAAGGCTGATTATTTGACGCAAATGAAATTCCGCCAATCACCCCGATTGCAATTGCGATTGACGCCACAGCAACTGCTGCTTTGGCCCAAAAGCTTCGCTTCAATCTTTTCATCATATTTCCTCCAGTCTTTTAATCCTTTTAGTTTGATTTGCTACAAGATTAGTATAATTCTATACTATCACAAGTATAACATAAACCTATCACATATATCAAGAAGTTTTTTTCATTTTTTTACAATTTTTTAATGATATCAAAGTTTCAAATCAGGAAACACCAGAAAGGCCGTTTTGCTATGAAAACATTCACTGATATCCATATAAAATAAGCCATACTTCACTATATGAAATAAGACTCATCCAGTTGAGTCTTATTCAAAATTCATTTTCTATTTTTTCAGGAATCTCCCACTGAATTGGAGTTTCTCCATTCTTTATCAAAAAATCATTTGTCTGGCTAAACGGTTTACTGCCAAAGAATCCTCGGTATGCCGACAAAGGGCTTGGATGAGGTGCTTTCAGCACAAGGTGCTTCGGATTTGACAACATTTTCGCCTTTTCCTGTGCCGGCTTCCCCCATAAAATAAATACAATTGGTCTATCCTGTGTATTTAATTTAGCAATTGCCGCATCCGTAAACTCTTCCCAGCCCACACCACGGTGTGACATCGGCTTGTGTGCCTGAACCGTAAGCACCGTATTCAAAAGTAAAACACCTTGTTTTGCCCACGAAGTCAGACAACCGTGGCTTGGAATTTTGCAGCCTAAATCATCATGCAGTTCTTTGTAAATATTTTCAAGAGACGGTGGAATTGCCACCTGTGGTTTCACCGAAAAACAAAGCCCATGCGCCTGTCCTTCATTATGGTAAGGGTCCTGTCCCAAAATCACAACCTTAACCTTCTCAAGTGGCGTAAGATGAAAGGCTGTAAAAATTTCATCTGCCTTTGGATATACAATTGTTTCACTATATTGTTTCCGAATAAAAAAGAATAAATTTTTATAGTATTCTTTAGAAAATTCTTCATGCAATGCACACTCCCACTCACCTGTCAAAGCACTCATAACAACCTCCCTCTTTTATAACCGTACACTGATTCCCCGCTCTTGCAGGTATTTTTTCAATTCAACGATTTCAAGTTCTTTAAAGTGGAATAGCGAAGCTGCCAAAACTGCATCCGCTTTTCCTTCCGTAAGGGCATCATAAAAATGCTCTTTTGTTCCTGCACCGCCGGATGCAATAACCGGAATTGAAACATTTTCTGAAACCGTCCGTGTCAGTTCAACATCATAGCCGTCTTTTGTTCCATCACAGTCCATGCTGGTCAAAAGAATTTCGCCGGCACCTAAGCGCTCCGCTTCCATTGCCCATTCCACGGCATCTTTTCCCATATCTACACGACCGCCATTTTTGTAAATTGTCCATCCACTGCCGTCTGCCCGTCTTTTGGCATCAATCGCAACAACGACACATTGTCTTCCAAATTTATCCGCAGCATCCGATACAAGTGTCGGATTTAAAATTGCCGCTGAATTCACTGCAACCTTGTCCGCACCCTCGCGCAAAATCATACGAAAATCCTCAATCGTGCGGATTCCGCCGCCTACCGTGAACGGAATAAACACCGTTTCCGCCACTTTACGAACCATGTTCGCCTTTATCTCTCTTGCATCACTCGATGCTGTAATATCTAAAAAAACCAATTCATCTGCCCCTGCTTTTCCATAAGCAGTACCAACTGAAACCGGGTCTCCCGCATCAATCAAATTAACAAAATTAACTCCCTTTACCACTCTTCCCTCATTTACATCCAAACATGGAATTACTCTTTTCGTAAACACCGAAATTCCTCCTATCTTCGTCTTATTCTATATGGAAACAAAATTCTTCAAAATTTCCAGCCCAACATCTCCGCTCTTCTCCGGATGAAACTGGGTTGCAAAAATATTGTCATGTTCCACTGCCGCATGTACCGGAACAATATAATCCGTTGTAGCTGCTACATCTTCAATATGTTTGGCTTTTAAATAATACGAATGAACAAAATACACATATACATCCTCCGGAATTCCTTTTAACAGTTTCGAATTCGGATTGATTTTCAAAGAGTTCCATCCCATATGCGGAATTTTATATCCTTCTTTTTCCGGAAATCTTACAATTTCACCGGGAAGAAGTGAAAGTCCTTTTACATCATGTTCTGACTCATCACTTCGCTCAAAAAACAACTGTAGCCCAAGGCAGATGCCCATAATCGGTGTACCGGATGCCGCCACATCCTGCAGCACTTTTGTCAGTTCATAGCGATTCATCTTTTCCATCGCATCCTCAAACGCACCAACTCCCGGCACAATTACATGATCTGCTTTCTTAATTTCTTTCACATCTCTTGTAATCACCGGATGTTCCCCAATATATTGTAACGCCTTCTCAACGCTTTTAATATTTCCTGCATCATAATCCACAATTGCTACCATCGTTTTGTATCACCTCTGTCATTGTATTAGAATAGCCGACCGGAAAACCGGTCAGCTATCTTTTCATTATCTCTCATCAGCTTCATTTCTCTTCTGCCACTGCAAAAGAATCGCCTGCAAGCGGTCTGTGTATTCCTTTTGTGTCTCGGAAGCAATAATATTTCGTGCCTGTGATTCACTGACACCGAACTCATTGTACAGCTGATTTGCGAGTTTACTCTCCAATTCATTGTACTGGCTGAGCATATCATACTGCTCCGCTTTTGCTTTGTTTGCATCGTAAAGACGAATTCCACCAATCAAAGAATCCAGGGATTCCAAATACATCTTCATCTTATAATAATTCTGATAAGCATCATACTCACGCTGGAGCTGCATACACATACGCACCTTCTGTTTGAGTTCTTTCGACGAATCCGAAACAGAGACTCCTGCCAAAGAATCATAGGCGTTCTTATAATCCCGCTGTTCAAAAGAACTCTCCGCACTTTTTACGGATGTCGTATAAGAAAGTGCCTGACTGCCAAACACAACCGCTACACAGAGAAGTCCGAAAAATACCATAACAATCGCAGCACCAACCGGATTAATTCTGCCAACCACTTCATTAGCTTCCTGCTCGGCTTTTAATCGTTTCTTTTCTTCTTTTTCTGCCGCTTTTGCTGCTGCTTGTTCTGCCTTTGCTGCTGCTTTTTTTTCTTTTTCTTCTTTTGCCTGCTCTGCTTTTACTGCCTTTTCCTCTGCTGTCTGCTGTTTCTTTTCCTCTTTCGCCGCTTTCTTCTCTTCAGCGTCAGCCTGCTCTTTCTCACGCTCTTTGGCTTCTTCCTCTGCGGACTGTTCCGTAATGATATTACCAAAAATACGTTTAAAGAAACCGTCTTTTTTCTCTTTTTTCTCTTTCTCCTGCTTTATATCTTGTACATCTTCCTCTGTGTCATCTGAAACCGCCAACGGCTCTCCGGACACACCAGCCGCTTCACTATCATCCAACACCAAAGGATCCAGCGCCAAATCACCAAAATCATCACCGGCATCTTCATCCATCTGCGGAACAAATTCTTCCTCAATTTCAGGAAATTCCGGTGCCTCATCTGCCTCACTGTAATCCACAGCAGAAAGTGCATCATCATAAATATCATCTACAGATAAAGCATCTGCATCATCGGCAAATACGCTTTCCTCATCATCTTCCCGAAAAAGAGAAGTCTCAGCCGGACTTTCATCCATAGGCTCTGCTGTTTGAACCTCCTCCTCCGGCTGCACTGCGGAATCCGGCTCATCATAATCTTCATAATCCTGCGAAAGCAGTGTCAAAAGTTCATTTACATCCGCTTCTCCATCAGAAGCTTCTTCTGCCGGTTTCTCCTCCACCTGTTCGTCCATAACGGGTGCCGGTTCACCTGCATTTTCCGGTTCTTTCTCTTCATCACTCATGCTCTGCATCAATTCTTCCAAATAAGCCTCATCCATCTGTGATTCTTCATTTTTACAGTCTTCACACAATTCTTCGCCATCCGGAATTTCTTTTCCACATTTTCTACATAAGGTCAAATGTCACACCTCCTCTTGCCAAAGCACAAACTTCTTATTTAAGCAAAAGGTCCAGCTGATGAACCAATCTGCCAATCTCCGGTTTAGAAAGCTGGGCATCTACACCAAGTGCCTCTCCTTTACGTTTCATCTCATCATTTACCAAAGATGAAAAAATAACAACCGGAAGTCCTTCAAATCTAGGGTCTTCTTTAATTTTCTTGGTCAGATGATGTCCATCCATCTGTGGCATTTCAATATCCGTAATAACAAGTGAAATATCTTTTCCAATCACCGCACCATCTTTCATCATGCGGTCCAAAGTGTTCCATGCTTCCAGTCCGTTGCTTGTTGGAATCAAATGTGAATAGCCAGCCTTTGTTAAGCATTTCTTCAACATCTCAAGAAGCAGCGGTGAATCCTCCGCAAGAAGGATTGTGTAATCAATACGGGAGCGCTCACCCATTGCCTCAATCTCAGACAGCTTAAGTCCCGTTTCCGGATTAACTTCCGTAACAATTTTCTCAAAGTCAAGAACAATAATTATTCTTCCGTTAATCTTTGTAATGCCGGTGGCTACCCCTTTACCATTTCCACTAATGGTAGAGTCCGGTTTTGCGATGTCTTTCCATGATACACGGTGAATACCAAGCACCTGCTGAACATGAAACGCTGTGTGTAGACGGTTAAAATTCGTAATAATATACATATCATGAGATGTGTCAGCGCTTGGCTGAACACCTAACGCTTTCGCCAAATCAATTACGGTAATCAGCCGTTCTCTCGGCATGAAGATTCCCTCTATGTACTCATGTGCATTCGGCACCATCGTTGGCTCTTGATACGGACAAAGTTCATTAATCTTTGCCACATTGATTCCATAATGCTGATTACCAACCACAAACTCCAATAATTCAAGTTCATTGGTACCACTCTCTAATAAAATTCCTGTTTCTACTGCCATTGTCTCTCTCCTCCTTACTCCATGTCATCAATATCATCAAACTGACCGGCATCTGCATCCAGCCCCATTGTATGAAGGGTTCTGACTTTGCGCCGTTCTTGTTCTGCGGTAACTAAAATGTAATCTTTAACTTCTTTTGCATGCCGAATATGCTTTAATTCGAGCGTTGAGTCCGTTACATCACTGGAATAACATACAACCGTTCCTAAGCGGAAAATTCTCTCTAAAAAACCGGTCACAAGTTTTACATCCTGAATCCGATACATCAATGTATCATCTTCTTCCGTTCTGAGAAAACCTTTTTTAATATTTACTACCTTTTCCTCAATCCGGTAAGTTGTAAAAGAAAGCGGTAGTCCAAAAAACAAACTTCTCTTTTTTTCCTGATACATAAATGCCTCCTACTTCATTTTCACTGATGTTTTATTATTCCCTTCTTCAATCGACAAATCAATTGAAGAAGCGTTTGTCGCATTTTTATCTACCTGAAATACTAACACTGCCTTCTGTGACTTTCCTTTCGCAATCACAGCTTCCAAATAATCCAGTTGATTCTCCAATAAACTAATCTGTGGAGAATAAGTTGTTCCGTCCACATTCAGCTGATAGGTGATTTTTCGTCTGTCAATCAGTTTAACCTTTTTTTTCGCACCGGAATTATTTTTTAGTGAAAACTCTGCAACAAGTAGTTTTTTCCCCTGTTCGGCACGAATCTGTGAACTTCCGTATTTATCTGCCAGACGATAAGAAGTATACAAAATCGAAACACCTTTCAGATGATATAAATCATCTAACGATACTTCCTTTTTGGAATCTTCCGGTGCAGCTGCTGTCTGTTCCGGCTGCGATTCCTGTGGTGCGTCTGACGCCTGTGCAGCTGCCGATGTTGGTGTCGGTGTCGCCGGCATCGGTGTCGGCGTTTCTGTAACCTCCTTTTCTTCTTTTGTGATAAGTCGGTACGAATATTTGTCAGAATTTTGGAGCAAAACACCTGCTGCGTACTCCGCAATTTCATTTTCCTGCTCCTCAGACAAATTTTTTATATCCGCACATCCGGTAAGGGATAGAACGGACACAGCCAAAACGGCACATAAAAAACGTATCTGTCTCAAAAAACCCCTCCTTTTACAATTAAATCCAGTTTATTTATTATAGCACATATCCCGTCCATCAATCAACACTTTTCACGTCAAGTTCAAACCAAAATTCGACACCATTGTCATAATTTTTCACACCAAACTTCTGATTATGGGCATCCATAACGGCTTTTACGATAGATAAACCAATTCCATTGCCACCATATTCTCTTGTCCTTGCCTTGTCCACTTTGTAAAATTTCGACCAGATTTTATCCATATCTTCCTCCGGAATCGGATCTCCGGTATTGAATACGCTGGTGCATACACGGTCACCTTTCCGAATCGTCTTAATTTCAATTTTATTCTCGTATTTCACATGATTAAGTGCATTGCTCACATAATTGCTGACAACCTCCTCAATCATATACTCATCTGCCCAGACCATAATTGGTTCCTCATCCGGATGGTATGACAACGTAACTTCTTTCTGACGGAACAAAATATCAGAGGAATTTACTATCGACTGAATTACACTTCGCAAGTCAAAATGTTCAAAATGAACCTGGTCATTTCCAAACTCTAACTGATTTAAACTCAGTAGTTTTTTTACCATCTTGTTCATCTTGTCAGCCTCGTCCACAATGACTTCACAGTAAAATTCACGGCTTTCTGCATCATCATTAATATTTTCCTGCAATCCTTCTGCATATCCCTGAATCAAAGCAATCGGCGTCTTCAGTTCATGCGAAACATTCGCCAAAAATTCCTGCCGCATCTGCTCCTGCTCCGAACGCCTCTGTAAATCCAGCTGCAATTCATTATTCGCTGTCTTTAATTCGGAAATGGTTTTCTCCAAGCGGTCTGACAAAGCATTCATACTGTTGCCAAGCACTCCGATTTCATCATCACGGTTATCTTTATAACGAGTTGAAAAGTCAAGTTTCTGCATGTTTTTTGCATGAGTTGCCAGGCGCAGAATCGGCTTCGTATATTGATTGCTGACAAAATACATAATAAACACGCCGGCAATCATCACAATCATTCCGACATACAGCATAAACTGATTCGATACACTGGCACTTTCCTGTATACTCTGATAATTACTGCGCAGATAAATCCAGTAATTATCGGGCATCTTTCCTGTGAGTTCCAAAAAATTAGAATCTACTCTCGTATCATACACATTATACATCGAATAATTTGCTGTCTGTGTAATCATTTTACAGTTATCGTCTAGCTTTTGCCCAAAATAAATTGATTTTACGTACTTATCAAGTTGGTTTTTTGTTACCTGTTGCAAACGCTCACTGTCACTCGGATATACATACGCTAATTCCGCGATATCACCAGACCCTTGGTAAACCCGAATCTGCACAAGATAAATGCTCATGTTGGTATTGCTCGAAAGCTGGTCTAACTTATCATAAATTGTATCTTTTTGCTCGCTGTCCATCTTATTCCAATCCACATTTTCACAAATATTGATAACACGCGAATAAACGCCCTGCATCTGGCTTACCTTATTGGACTGATAAAAATATGGCAAAAGCACAACGTTTGCAAGACTGATAACACCGATAATAATGACAATGGTAACGACAAAAATCGCTACCAGTCTTGTTTTCATGGAACGCTTCAAGATAATCACTCCATTTCCTATACTTCAAATTTATATCCCATACCCCAGATTGTCTTAATGTACTTTCCTTTTTCACCCATTTTACTGCGGAGTTTCTTCACATGGGTATCAATCGTTCTGGCATCACCAAAATAATCATAGTCCCACACGTGATTCAAAATCCGTTCACGTGAAAGGGCAATATCTTTGTTTTCCATAAAATAGGAAAGCAGCTCAAATTCCTTGTAACTCAAATCCACTTTCTCACCATCAATTATAACTTCATGTGCGGAGCGGTTTAACACAATTCCGCCATATTCGAGATTTTTCTCATTTGCCGAATTGGTTCTGCGAAGCAGTGCCTCTACACGCGCCACTAAAATCTTTGGACTAAACGGCTTTGCAATATACTCGTCCACCCCAAGTTCAAAGCCACGCAGTTCGTCATTTTCCCCGCCACGTGCCGTCAGCATAATAATAGGCACTTTGGAGTACTGGCGGATTTCCCTGCAGGTTTCCCAGCCATCCATCTTTGGCATCATAACGTCCAAAATCACAAGAACAATGTCCTTATTCTCCATAAAAACATCTACGGCTTCTTCGCCGTCTGCCGCCTCTAATACACGAAAATTCTGCTTTGTCAAAAAATCGCGTACCAGCTTTCTCATACGCTGTTCATCATCTACGACTAAAATTGTATTTCCTGCCATATATAAACTCCTTTCACTGATTCAGACTGTCCTCTTTTTGCTGAAGACGTTCTTCCCATTTTTCATATTTGTCAATCAACTCTTCTTCCATATTAGCCTTATAATTTGTAAAATATGTGAAAATCGAGTATTCAAATCGAAAATTTATTACAACAAAACCAATCAAAAGAACAACTGCCGCAAAAAGGGCAATTTTCAGTTTCTTATTCAGTAACTGCTGCCCTTCGTACAATCGCTTCCACTTTGCTTCTTTTCGTGATGTCTGAGCAATAACATCCGGCTTTTTCTCATTTTCTTCCTTAATTGGAATTGGCGCTAAAGACTGCTCACTCACGAGTCCGCTTTTCCCAATAAAATGCCGCAGTTCCATCAAAAAATTATAACCGGCCATCGTATGAAACATCTTGTCCGACACGCATTTATTATAAATTTTCAAAGCAATTTTCGGATTTTTCAAATCCGCTGAGTGAATCAGTTTTTTTATCTGCTCTGCTTCTTTTTTCGTCTGTTCATACGATTCACGGCTCTCAAAAGAATACTGGTTCGTTACATAATTTTCAGCCATATAAATCCCCGCCTTTATTTCATCTTTGAATTTTTGCCAAGATACTCTTTTACTAATTCAATAAGCATATCATCTCTCGGATAACAGCTCTGTTCTTCGAGATATCTTTTCTCCATTGCTTTCAAAGTCTTGTCCTCTTCTTCTTCCGGCTCTAAAAACGCCAAAAGAAAGCGCTCATAATCTGCATCCGATAATGTAAGCCCCTCTTTTATGGCAATTGTCTTTGCTGTCATACGCGCTTTCACCTGATCGTCAGCTGACGACTGAATATCTTCATCAGTCTGACCTAATGCACCGATAAATTCTTCATACGATTGCCCACTTACTTTGGCAAAGACCTGATACGAACGTTTCTGGTCTTTGTATGCCTGTTTTCTGGAACCTGCCGGATATTTTTTTACGTTACATTCTTTTAATAAATCCTCCCATACCGTATCACCGATTCCCTCTCTGTTTTCTTTCTCTTCCTTTGCTTTTGCGTATTCATAATACGCTTTTACGTTCGGATATTTGTTTTTCGACATCTTTTTCGCATATGCATCGTTAAACTTCGCATTCACCTCAACGGAAAAAGTAATCGTTTTCCCCGCCACGTCCGGATCTGCATCATCCTCTGCAAATGTCACATTCAGATTATATGTCTCTCCTAATTTCAAGCCCATCAATCCACGTTCAAACGCCGCATTAAACAAATTTCTTGCACCAACTTGAATCACGGCACCGCTCTCACTCAAATCATCGGATGGCTGGTCGTCGACATAGCCTTCGTAATCCAGAGAAATCCAGTCACCTTTCTCTACCCGCTCTCCATCGGCCACCTTTTTCTTCCAGTCCTCTGCCTCCAATAAAATTGCCTGATAAACTTCCGTCTCGGTCGGCGTAACGGTAACCGTTCTCCCCTTATATTTACCAAGTTCCAACATATTATTTTTTGTATAGTCGACTAGCTCTCCGTCCTTCATTTCACCCTGTGCCCGTATTTCTTTTTCCTGCGTTCTTGTCTGTGTGTTCGTTTGCTCCTGCTTATCTTTTTCTCCGTTATATCCAAAATAAAAACCGACGCAAAACCCAATCACTGCCAATACAATAATTACAATCCATGCTTTTTTCTTCGCCTTCATAATATCCTCCAGTACATTTTTCTATTGTCATTCTAGCACAAAAGTGTGACGAAAGAAAGAATATTTGCGTAACCCCTTAGCGGATACGGTTGCTCCGCCTCCAAATTTTTCTTTTCTCCGCTTCTTTTATTAAATAATCGCGGAATGCCGGATGTGCAATACTCACCAATGCTTCCGCACGTTCCCAGGTCGAACGCCCCTCAAGGTTCACAACTCCGTATTCCGTTGCCAGAAAATAAACCTGGCTGCGCGGCGAAGTGATAATATCGCCATTAAACTGCGGACGAACACGTGAATGAGTCTGTCCATCCTTGTCCACATACACACTGCTCATACAAATAAATGCCTTGCCACCACGTGAAGCCGATGCCCCAATCAAAAAATCTAACTGTCCGCCGGTTCCGCTAATCTGTCTGACTCCGGAACTCTCTGCTGCCACCTGCCCATATAAATCAACGGCAACACAACTGTTAATCGACACCATATGATCAATCTGCGCGATCACACTTGGGCGGTTCACATACTCAAGCGGATATGCCGCTACTCCCGGATTATCATCCAACCACTCATACAGTGCATTCGAACCAATCGCACAGCCAAATACACCTTTGCCCGGCTCCAGTTTTTTCTTTCGATTTGTCAATTTTCCCGCCAAATACATTTGCAAATACGCATCCGAGCAAAGTTCCGTATGCATCCCCAAATCTTTCAAATCCGATTTTGCAATAATTTCTCCAAGCGCATTTGGCATACTTCCAATCCCAAGCTGCAACGTCGCTCCATCCACAATATGCGGAATCAGATGTTTTGCAATCTGCCGGTCAATTTCTGTCGGTTCCGGTGCTTCCATATTGACAAAAGGCTCATGCTCCCCTTCCACAATATAATCTACATCCGAAATATGAATACATTCGTCATAACCGCCACGCACCTGCGGAAGATTTTCATTTACTTCCACAATCACAATGTCTGCCATGCGGGCAATCGGTGCGGCAACACCGGTATTTACCGAAAAATTAAAATACCCGTGTTTATCCATCGGAGCCACACTGACCATAACAACATTAACGTCTAAAAAGTATTCATAATAAGCAGCATTGTTATGAAAAACCATCGGAATATAATAGCAGAGCCCTTTATCGCAGAGCCTTCTCTCATACGCCGAGCAGTGCCAGCTGTGATACACAAAATGCTCCTGCGTCTCATCGCATTCTGCCACCGCAATTGGTCCCGCCATCAAATTCCCACGGATTTTCACATCATGAAGTTCGTCTCTTCTTTTGGCAAGTGCCCGGTCTAAAAGAATCGGCTTTCCAAGACAACTCGTATAATCAATCCAGTCACCGTCTTTCACAACAGCAACCGCTTCCTCCGGACTTCTCAGTTTTTGCCTATATTCATTTCTAAAATCCTTCATCCATTCCCCTCATTTCTTATGACAGCCCATGTGGCCGTTTCTTTCCATTTTCATCCACTGTCACAAAAACAGCACGCCCGGTCAAATGACTCTCACCGGTCAGAAAATTCTTTCCTTCTACCAAAATCTCAATACTTGTCACCCCGATTTTTGATACCTCATAATCCAATTGCAGTATCATACCACTTACGACTTCTTTTTTTATCACCACTTCTTTCAGTGCGGCAAGTACAACGTGCTCATTCGTTCCTAACTTTTCAGTCACACCAATCATCGCAGCTTCCGTCACCCACTCCGATATATAGCCGGCGTATAAAGTCTGGTGATGGTTCATAAATTCAGGTCTGACAAAATGTCTGGTTGCTACTTTCATCATTTTCCCTCGTTTCTATGCAACAAGAGACCTTACACATACGCATAAGGTCTCCTGCCAAAATCTAGTTTCTTTTATGCCTCTTTGGCATTGATATAATTCATCAAACCTTCTGCCTTGATGATTTTCTGCATAAACTCAGGGAATGCCTGGCCTTTGTAAGACTCACCCTTTGTTTTATTTGTAATGATACCACTGTCGAAATCAATTTCCACTTCATCACCGGCTTCAATGCGCTCAGATGCCTCTTTACACTCAATAATCGGAAGTCCGATGTTAATGGAGTTGCGGTAGAAAATACGGGCAAATGTCTCTGCAATTACACAGCTTACCCCCGATGCCTTAATGGCAATTGGCGCATGCTCACGGGAAGAACCACAGCCAAAGTTTTTCTCCGCTACAATGATATCACCTTTTTTTACCTGATTTACAAAATCTTTATCAATATCTTCCATACAGTGTGTAGCAAGTTCTGCAGGATCCGAAGAATTCAGATAACGGGCAGGGATAATTACATCCGTGTCCACATTGTCACCATATTTAAATACTTTACCTAATGCTTTCACAATCAATTTCCTCCATTTCTTACAAGCCAAGTTCGGATGGCTCTGAGATTTTACCGGTAATGGCACTTGCTGCGGCAACTGCCGGACTAGCCAAATATACTTCTGAATCCACATGTCCCATACGTCCAACAAAGTTACGGTTTGTTGTCGATACAGCACGCTCACCTGCAGCCAAGATACCCATGTATCCGCCAAGGCAAGGACCACACGTTGGTGTGCTGACAACAGCACCTGCCTCGATAAAGGTCTGCACAAGTCCTTCTTCGATTGCCTGTAAGTAAATCGCCTGTGTGGCAGGAATCACGATGCAGCGGATTCCTTTTTTTACTTTACGTCCCTTCAAGATGCTTGCGGCAACACGCATATCCTCGATTCGTCCATTTGTACAGGAACCAATGACAACCTGGTCGATGACTACTTCGCCGGCTTCTTTTACGGTCTTTGTGTTTTCCGGCAGATGCGGGAACGCAACCGTAGGCTCTAACGTATTCAAATCAATAGTAATCGTCTCATCATACTCGGCATCTTCATCCGGCTCATAAATTGTATATTTCTTTGTCGAATGTTCTTCCATATATGCAATCGTCTTTTCATCAACCGGGAAAATACCATTTTTGGCACCTGCTTCGATTGCCATATTGGCAATGGAGAAACGATCATCCATAGACAAGCTCTTTACACCCTCGCCCATAAATTCAAGAGAGCGGTACAACGCACCATCTACGCCAATCAATCCAATCAGATGAAGGATTACATCTTTACCGCTGACCCATGGCTTTAACTCACCTTTTAATTCTACCTTAATGGCAGATGGTACTTTAAACCATGCCTGTCCGGTAATCATGCCGGCACCCATGTCGGTACTTCCGACACCGGTGGAAAAAGCACCCAGTGCACCGTATGTACAAGTATGGGAATCTGCTCCAATACATGTCTCACCGGCAACAATCAAACCTTTTTCCGGCAAAAGGGCATGCTCAATTCCCATCTCGCCAACTTCAAAATAATTTGTAATTCCCTGTGCTTTTGCATATTCGCGTACACATTTGCAGTGTTCTGCTGATTTAATATCTTTATTCGGTGCAAAATGATCCGGTACAAGTGCAATTTTGTCCTTATCAAACACCGTCTTTTTATTCAATTTCTCTACTTCATGAATCGCTACCGGTCCGGTAATATCATTTGCCAGTACCAAATCCAAGTCTGCCTCAATTAACTGACCCGGTACTACCGACTCCAGTCCTGCATGGGCCGCAAGAATTTTCTGCGTCATCGTCATACCCATCGTTCATTCCTCCATTCTTTGTGTATAAGTTCTTAACATTCACTATCATAACAGAAAAACGGCGTTCTGTAAATTATGTTCCGTCTAAAAATTTACAAAACCACCGTTTTTTAATTATTTTGTACCGGTTGAACCAAAGCCGCCCTCGCCGCGCACTGTATCCTCTAACTCGGATACTTCTTCGTACTCCGCAAAAATATACGGAGCAATCACCATCTGTGCCACGCGCTCGCCGCTTTCAATCGTTATATCTTCGTTTGAATGATTGTGAAGCGCTACCATAATCTCGCCGCGGTAATCGGAATCCACCACACCAACTTTATTGGCCGGTGCCAGTCCTTTTTTACACGCCAGCCCGCTTCTTGCATACACAAGTCCGACAAGTCCTGTAGGAATTTCCATCGCAATCCCAGTATGGACAAATTCCGTTGCTCCTTTTGCAATGGTAAGCGGTGCATCCAGACACGCATACAAATCCGCACCCGCCGCAAATTCCGTTCCGTAATGCGGCATCTGTGCTCTTTCGTCTAATTTTTTAAATTTTACTGTTGTTTTATTCATTTTCTTCCTCACTATTTATTGTATCTCACGTTCCCAGTGAACAATTTCTCCGGCATCTAATGTCTTTTTTACATCAATAATACGCTGATTATCGGAACCACGGAAATTGATTTTCAGATTTTTTCTGTCAATCATAAACTCTCCATCAACCACAATATCAAGATAGGATACAATTTCTTTTGTCACTTCCGACTCTTTACACATTTTATCTAAGACATCTTTGTCAAATAAATAACCGGTATAGCACCAGATATTTTTCTCCGGATATGTCTGTTTTACCACGCGAAGCAATGGAAGAATCCCCTCCTGATTGACAGGTTCCATCGGCTCACCGCCAAGCAGGGACAAACCGGCAATATAATTCGGTTTTAAATACTCTAAAATCCGGTCGATTTCTTTTTGTGTAAAAGGGTTTCCATAATGGAAATCCCATGCTTCTTTATTAAAACATTCTTTGCAGTGATGCGTGCATCCGCTGACAAACAAAGATACACGCACACCTTCACCATTTGCTACATCGCAGTATTTAATATCTGCGTAATTCATTTTCTTTCATCTCCTCTTTACAGATGGAGTACGCGGGCATTAATCTCCTTGGTTTTGCCCACATTCCAGAAATTCTCACCCAGATACCCACAGGTTCTTCTTGTTACGTTCATTTTGTCATGGTCTTTATTTCCGCAGTTTGGACATTCCCACTCAAGATTATCATTAATAATAATCTCGCCGTCATATCCGCACACATGACAATAATCCGATTTTGTATTAAATTCAGCATACTGAATATGCTCATAAATATATTTAACAACTTCTTCCAGTGCAGGCAGGTTGTTCTGCATATTTGGCACCTCTACATATGAAATCGCACCGCCGGAAGAAATAACTTGGAACTGTGCCTCAAATTCAAATTTACTGAAAGCATCAATTTTCTCGCGCACATCCACGTGGTAGGAATTGGTATAATATCCTTTATCCGTTACATCTTCAATCTCACCAAAACGTTTTTTATCAATTTCAGCGAAACGGTAGCAGAGGCTTTCTGCCGGTGTTCCATAAAGTCCAAAATGGATTCCGGTTTCCTCTTTCCATGTATCCGTTGCACGGCGCAGACGGTTCATCAGCGCTTTTGCAAACTGACTTCCCTTTTCCGTTGTCTGACTCTCGCCGGTCATCAGTTTCGTAACTTCATACAAACCGATGTATCCAAGAGAAATAGTGGAATAACCGCCATGCAACAATTTATCGATTTTCTCTCCTTTTTGCAGACGGGCAATCGCACCATACTGCCAGTGAATCGGACTGACGTCACTGGTTACACCCTCAAGCGCACGGTGGCGGCACATCAAAGCTTCAAAGCAGAGCGACAATCTTTCTTCCAAAAGCTGCCAAAAATATTCCATATCGCCTTTTGCTAAAATACCAATCTGCGGAAGGTTTAAACTGACAACACCCTGGTTAAAACGTCCCTCAAATTTATAATTACCATTTTCATCTTTCCACGGTGTAAGGAAACTGCGGCATCCCATGCAGCTAAATACATTTCCTTCATAATTTTCACGCATTTTCTTTGCGGATATGTAATCCGGATACATTCTCTTTGCCGAACAGCGGACAGCAAGTTTTGTAATGTAATCGTACTCACCGCCTTTTAAGGCATTGTGCTCATCTAATACATAAATCAGTTTTGGGAACGCAGGTGTCACATAAACACCTTTTTCGTTTTTAATTCCCTCTAAGCGCTGACGAAGAATCTCTTCAATAATCATCGCATTTTCCTTGATGTATTCATCCTTTGGATCCAAATTTAAAAACAGTGTTACAAATGGAGACTGTCCATTCGTTGTCATCAAAGTATTAATCTGGTACTGAATTGTCTGCACACCGGAGCGGAGTTCGTCATTTACACGTTCTTTAACAAATTCTTCAATTACATCCGGCGCAATTTTCCCTGCATAACGCTCGGTATAATGCTTGCGGTACTTGTCCGCACTCTTTCTCAAATATTTGCCAAGGTGTCTGGTGTCTACCGACTGACCGCCGTACTGACTGCTTGCTACAGCTGAAATAATCTGTGTCATAACCGTGCAGGCAACCTGAAAACTCTTTGGACTCTCAATCAGTTTTCCGTTCATCACTGTACCATTATCAAGCATATCCCCAATATTAATCAGACAGCAGTTAAAAATCGGCTGAATAAAATAATCCATATCGTGGAAATGAAGCACACCGTCTTCATGCGCTTTTGTGATTTTCTCCGGGAGAAGAATGCGCTTTGTCAAATCCTTTGACACCTCTCCGGCAATCAAATCGCGCTGGGTACTTGCCACATACGCATTTTTATTTGAATTTTCCTCCATAACATCTTTGTTGCTGTTTTGGAGAAGACTCATAATCGAATCGTCTGTGGTATTGGCTTTACGAACCAGTTCTCTCGTATAACGATAAATAATATATTTTTTCGCAAGGTCAAACTTTCCTGCCGCCATTAATTTCTGCTCAATGATATCCTGAATATCTTCCACCTGCATCGTATCACGTTTCATATTCTCGATACCGGCAACGATGCCATCAATCATGTCATCATTAACCCTTTCAAACGTATCCACTTCTGCATTTGCCTTCCGTATTGCAATCAATATTTTGTTTCGGTCATATTCTACGGTTCGGCCATCCCTTTTGATTACCCTCACTTTTTGTACAACTCCTTTCAATCCGTACCAATGCTAACGTTCATAATTTTTCCTACAGGAATCATTATACCAAATGAGGTATGCATTGTCTACTATATATTGTAATTCTTTTGTATTTTTTTTGCAGTATGCACTATATCATGTGTTTTTACGGAATATAAAAATAAGAGCCGGAAATTCATCCAAAGCCCTTATTTTACGTTATTCCACACTCAAATCTGGTGTAAGAAAATATGAAAAGCAACCGGTATCGGATATTTTTCCTGGACCTCTGACAAGTCACAAAGCAAAAGCCCATGCACTACATCTTGTGGTTTTCCTTCCGGAAGAATAATCTCATAACCGCGCATATGCCACTCCACATGGGAGAAAATATGCTTGCCGCTCTTTAATCGTTTTACCGTCACCTCACAGGATACGGTTTCTGACAAATACTCTTTCACCTGCTGCATCGTCAAATGTCCTTCTTTTGATGGAAATTCCCACATACCGGCTAATAGCCCTTGATTTGGTCGTCTTACAATTCCAATCCGGTCACCCTGCCGGAATACAAGGACTGTCTTTTTCTCGATACGGCGCTTTTTCTTCTCCGCCTTTTTCGGCAGTTCCATCTCACGCCCTTCTTTGTGGGCAAGACACAAATGAGAAAGCGGACATTCTTCACAGAGTGGTTTCCCATTTGGAATGCAGATTACTTCCCCGAGTTCCATCAGTGCCTGATTAAATTCGCCCGGACAGTCCTTTGGCATAATGGCACGAAGTTGTTTTTCCATCTTAGTCCGAACCGACATCTTCATAATATCTTCATCGCAATTTAAATACCGCATCGTAACACGAAGCACATTGCCATCCACCGCCGGCTCTGCTAAGCCGTAAGCAATGGATGCAATCGCCCCCGCTGTATATCTGCCGATTCCCGGCAGTGAAAGCAGCAAATCATAATCGGCCGGCAGCCTGCCATCATACCGCTCCACCAAAAGAGAAGCTGCCTTCTTTAAATTGCGTGCGCGGTTATAATATCCAAGTCCTTCCCACAATTTCAGAAGTTCTTCCTCCGAAACTGCTGCCAGAGAAGGAATATCCGGCAGACACTTTGTAAACCGGTCATAATATGCTTTTGCCGCTTCTATTCTTGTCTGCTGGAGCATAATCTCCGACAGCCATACATGATACGGCGTAGCATCATCCCGCCACGGCATACTGCGTTTTTCCTTTTCATACCATAAGCAAAGAGGCTCAACGAGAGCCTCCAGTTTAAATTCTTTATTTTCGTTCATTTTCACCTTTTCCCAGTTCTATTTCATTGTGGGACAAATCGACATACTGATTAATTTCCTCGATATCCATATGGGTAAATTCGGAAAGTTCTTCAATTGTCGCAATACGTCCGTATTCCTGTGCTAATGTCCTCGTTGCCTCCAGCAAAAGGTTCACACGCCCAAGCAGTGCATGCACGCTGTCCGTTCCTGCCAGTTCTTCATCTACCAATTCAATCAACCGGCTTCTCACTGCATGTTCAATGGCTTTTTGATAATCCACAACTTCTTCATTTCCACAGAGCATCGCAACACAGGCGGTTAATTCCAAATTACCTTCCTGAATCAAATCTTCCACCGGCACACCACGGCCGCGGTATTTATCCGCCAACTGCATGACCCGGTGCAGATGCGCTTCGATAACAGAAGAAATTACTTCTTCCTCGCCTCTTCGCAACTGTTCGAGTAAACGCACAAGTTCCTCTTCTTCGTACCGCTTTAACTGACACAGTTCTTCTTTATATAAGCGCAGATATTTGGAATCCTTTTCGCTTTTTTCGACAGCCTCTTCTTCCGTTTTCTCTACCGGCGCACGATATCCTTCTACCTCAATCCGATGTTCTTTAAGGTATGCATAGACAAATGGCATCTGTTCCTCTGTCAAATTCCAGTCACTGCAATAATCGGCAATTTCTTGTTTGGTGAGCAAATTTTCTTTCGTTCGTCCAAAATCTACCAACTCTTCCATCTGACGTAGAAATTCTCTCTGGTCCATATCTGCCTCCTTAATTTTTACAATGCACTCCGATAAATCGCAATCACATCATCACGATTCAATTTCACATAATTTCCTTCGGTCTTACGCCCCTTCAAAAGCTTATCGGTCATAAGCTCGATATCCTCTTCTTTTGCACCAATCTCTGCGAAAGAAGACGGCATGCCGATTTTTTTCAAAAATGCTTCAAACGCCTCAATTCCTTTGAGTGCGGTTTTCTCCGGATGTTTCTCATTCATCGGCACCTCAAAGATACGGTTTGCAAATAAAGCAAGTTTACCCGGATTTTTCTTACAGACATAACGCATCCAAAGCGGTGCAATTACTGCAAGTCCTGCGCCATGAGTAACGTCATAAAGAGCTGACAATTCATGCTCAATATGGTGGCTTGCCCAATCCTGCACACGACCGACACCGCAAACATTATTATGTGCTAACATACCTGCCCACATAATGTTTGCACGCGCTTCATAATGATTTGGATTTTCAATGACACGCGGTGCCTCATATACAATTGTTTTTAAAATTGCTTCACACAAGCGGTCTGTAATCTCAACTTCCTCTGTGTTGGAAAAATAACGCTCACAAACATGAATCATGATATCCGTTGCTCCCGCTGCCGACTGATACGGAGGCAGGGTACAGGTAAGTTCCGGGTTCAAAATAGAGAACTTCGGACGAAGCAAATCACTTTTTGTTCCCTTTTTCACCATTGTTTTTTCATCGGTGATTACCGTATTTGGAGAACCCTCACTGCCGGCTGCCGCAATCGTTAATATCGTTCCGATTGGAAGTGCTTTCTCAACGGATGCCTTGCCCTGATAAAAATCCATGAAATCTCCATTATACAAAGTACCGGCAGCAATTGCCTTAGACGAATCAATCGTACTTCCACCGCCGACGGCAAGAATAAAGTCAACCTTTTCTTTTTTGCACAATTCAATTCCCTCGTATACGAGTCCGCTTCTTGGATTTGGTTTTACACCACCAAGTTCACAAAATTCCAAACCGCTTTCCTTTAATACAGAAATCACGGTATCATAAAGTCCGCTCTTTTTGATGGAGCCTCCTCCATAGTGAAGCAGCACTTTATGTCCGCCAAATTTTTTTATTAAATCAGCAACATGCTTTTCGGCGCCTTTACCAAAATCAAAATAAGTCGGCGCATAAAAGGTAAAATTATCCATTATAAAATATTAAGTCCTTTCTTCGATGCTTCTTCCCACACATCATCCGGCCAAATCGATGCTTGTACTTCTCCAATATGTGCTTTTTTCAGGAAAAACATACAAATTCTTGACTGTCCGATTCCACCACCGATGGTATACGGAAGTTTCTTTTCCAAAATTTCTTTCTGGAACGGAAGGTTTTCGCGCTCCGGGCATCCTGCTTTTTCAAGCTGCTCCTTCAATGCCTTTTCATCCACACGGATTCCCATGGAAGAAATTTCAAATGCCATATCAAGAACCGGGTAATAAACGATAATATCACCATTTAATGACCAGTCATCATAATCCGGTGCACGTCCATCATGCGGCTCTCCGGAAGCTAACTTATCTCCAATCTGCATCAGGAAAACAGCACCATATTCTTTTACTGCCTCGTACTCACGCTCTTTTGGCGTCTTGTCCGGATATCGGTCCTCAAGTTCCTGCGTTGTCACAAAGGTAATCTGCTCAGGCAGGGATTTCTTAATGTAGTCATACTGCATTGCCATATAATCTTCTGTTTCCATCAATGCCTGATATACTTTATTTACAATAGCTTTCAAAGTATCTACATTACGTTCTTCTTTGTCGATAATGCGCTCCCAGTCCCACTGGTCGACAAACAAAGAATGTACATTATCGGTTTCTTCATCACGGCGAATCGCATTCATATCCGTATAAAGCCCCTCTCCATGAGCAAAACCATAGCGGCCCAGCGCATGACGTTTCCACTTGGCTAACGAATGTACGATTTCTGCTACCCTTCCGTTCTGCTCCAAAATATCAAAAGAAACCGGGCGCTCTACACCATTTAAGTTGTCATTCAATCCGGAATCCGGATCTACAAAAAGTGGTGCTGAAACTCGTGTCAGATTCAAATTGACAGCCAAAGCCTTTTCAAAGAAATCCTTTACTTTTTTGATTGCCACCTCAGTCTCACGGATATCCAGTGCGGACTGATAGCCTTGTGGAATAATTAAATTCATGTTGCTAACCTCCTCATGTATGCTTTATAATTCACAGTTATTTACGGTACGTGGGAACGGAATAACGTCGCGGATATTCTGCATGCCTGTCAAATACATCACGCAGCGCTCAAATCCGAGTCCAAATCCGGCATGACGTGCCGTACCATATTTACGCAAATCCAGATAAAATTCATAATCTTTTTTATCCAGTCCACATTCGTTCATTCTCTCAACCAGCTTATCATAATCATCTTCACGCTGGCTTCCTCCGATAATCTCCCCGATTCCCGGAACCAGACAGTCCATAGCGGCAACTGTTTTATTATCGTCGTTCATCTTCATATAAAATGCCTTGATTTCTTTTGGATAATCCGTTACGAAAACAGGTCGTTTGAAAATTTCTTCCGTAAGGTATCTCTCATGCTCGGTCTGCAAATCGCATCCCCAGCTTACTTTATATTCAAATTTATCATTGTGCTCTTCTAAGAGTTTGATAGCTTCGGTATAAGTAACATGTGCAAAGTCCGCATCCACAACTCCCCGCAGACGCTCAATCAGTCCCTTGTCCACAAACTGGTTGAAGAATTTCATCTCTTCCGGTGCATTTTCAAGCACATAGCGGATAACATATTTCAACATGCTCTCAGCTAACATCATGTCATCTTTCAAATCCGCAAATGCAATTTCCGGCTCAATCATCCAAAATTCTGCCGCATGGCGTGTCGTATTTGAATTTTCCGCACGGAATGTCGGTCCAAATGTATAAATGTTTTTAAACGCCATCGCATACGTTTCACCATTTAACTGACCACTTACGGTAAGGTTAGTTTCTTTGCGGAAGAAATCCTTTGTGTAATCTACTTTTCCTTCTTCTGTCATCGGAAGGTTTTCCATATCCAATGTCGTCACACGGAACATTTCACCGGCACCTTCACAGTCACTTCCGGTAATCAATGGCGTGTGTACATAAACAAATTCTCTCTCCTGGAAGAATTTATGAATCGCATACGCAATCAAAGAACGCACACGGAACACTGCCTGAAATGTATTTGTTCTCGGACGAAGATGGGAAATCGTGCGAAGATACTCAAAGGAGTGTCTCTTTTTCTGCAATGGATAATCCGGTGCAGACTCACCTTCTACAACAACCTCATCTGCCTGAATCTCAAATGGCTGTTTCGTTCCCGGTGTTGCTACTACTTTTCCCGTAACAATCACGGCTGCTCCTACATTCAATTTGGAAATTGCTGAAAAATTATCAAGTTTATCTGAATATACCACCTGAAGCGGCTCGAAAAATGTTCCATCATGAACCACTAAGAATCCAAATGTTTTGGAATCTCTGACGCTTCTTAACCATCCTCCGACCGTAACCGTCTGTTCTACATACTTTTCCTGGTTGCGATACAAATCGCGTATACTAATTAATTCCATATCTGCCTCATTTCTGCGTCTAAAACACAATAATATAGTTAGTTCTATTCTCAATTTTACAGTTTATCAAAATATGAAAAAAAATGCAAGGGCTACCGCTTGTGTTTGTGTTAAATAAACGGATGGCGGATTTTTTAGTTTCCGTAATTCAAGAGAGAAACCTTTGCGTCTCGTGGGTGCTTTCGCTCATTGAGTACGTAACGGTATGGGC